>Ga0308165_1001504_pt1 | contig 32238 bp, 27 predicted proteins | sample PhyWR2_FD_201032 | JGI IMG/M metagenome (GOLD analysis project Ga0308165, IMG submission 201032) | Phyllosphere microbial communities from UC Gill Tract Community Farm, Albany, California, United States - DLSLW.R2 | ecosystem: Host-associated > Plants > Phyllosphere > Unclassified | place: USA... | reverse complement strand
CAGCTCTTCCGCTTCGGCTACTTTTCCCAGTTTTTCGAACGTAGTGCCCATATTACCATAAATTACACCTTTCGAGGCTTCTGTAGTAGTCTTTTCGTCTGGGAAAAGTTTTTCATACCGAACAATCGATGTTAGCGCTTTTTGATAGTAATGAACCGCACTATCAAGCAATCCAGCTCGATCATAACAAAGCGCAATATTATCTATTGTGGCCTGGTAATAATGATAATCGATCAGTTTTTTGCTTTTACAGTGGTCAAAATTATCCAGAATGGTTTTGTTATACCCGATCGAGCTCAGGTAATTCCCCTTTCGATACTCGATGTCTGCCAGCCTGATGTTGAAATGCGCATAAAGGCAGCTATCGTGTGTGGTTCGGATATTTGAAAGTGCATCATACAGGTAACCAAATGCCTGATCGTAATTTTGATATTTAATGAGCGAATCGCCCTTGGCCAGTAACGCGTCACTGTAAATGCCAACCAGTCTGGTTTCGGCTTCGTTTTCTTTGATAATTTGTATAACCGTATCCAGATAAATCGTTGACGACTTTTCGCTGCCCACAAAATGCCTGTTTTTAAATAAGAATCTTTTGCATTCGTCTTCGAGCGAGGGATCTGTCAGCGTATTAAATGCAGAATCTACCCTGGCCACCATTTCAGCATTAGACAGGGGTTGCTGAGCCGTTTGGTTAAGTACTTTATCAAAGGCATCTGAACTGGGGCCGTCGCTCTTCGTCGATCGATTGCACGAAGCAATAATTAGGATTGCAAAAACGATTAACCCCTTAAAATACGGCCGGAATGTGGTAGCGAAACTAACCGGTTTAAACTTATTGCAACAGCAAGAATAGCAGCTAAACAATGCAGCTTTATTCATATTCCTAAACAAAAAGAAATTGCTCATCAAAACAATAGGGTGTTGGGACGCGATATTAGCATGGTGCCGAGGTAAGTCAGCTAACTTGCCATGTATAGTTTTTTATTTTTTTGTATGCATTGGCTATACTAAATCATTCTAAAGATAATAAATTTTTTCGCTATTTGTATTCAAGCCGATTTTTACAACACCAGGCTCTGTTTATTCTACTCCTTTTAACGTTTATGGCGAGGTATTTATACCCCTGTTAATTAGACAACCAAGTTGGGCGTAAGATAATTGAATAAAAGTTTCGGGATTTGTCGCTTTTATCGTAATATTGCGATATAAAATATGGGACTTACGAAATCAGAAATATTTACAGAGGAGCAAAACGAGCTTTCGATGCTTTTAAAAGCAATTGCTCACCCTGCCCGCATTGCCATTTTGCAGCAGATTATCTCAGCGAATGCTTGCATTTGTGGCGATCTTGTTGACGAACTCGGGCTTGCACAGGCTACGATTTCGCAACATTTAAAAGAGCTCAAAAATGCCGGAATTATTCAGGGTACAATTGAAGGCGTAAAGGTTTGCTATTGCATCGAACCCAAAACATGGGCACTGCTCGAGTCGAGCCTGAAAAACCTTTTCAGTTCGTACACCAATCCTAAAAGCTGTTGTTAGCGTTATGTTAATCGTATGATGCCATAATATATGTCGCCCTGACAAGGCACATTAATATCACACCAGCTTTTTTTTAAACCAATTCATCGTTACATTGCAATATTATAATCATTATGAAATTATCAGAGATTAAAACAATCCTTGCTTCTGCCGAAGCCGTAAATTTTCAACTCGAAAACGGCGAAATGGTGCCTGCAAACTTTCATGTAACCGAAGTGGGCATCGTAACCAAAGACTTTATTGATTGCGGCGGCAAGGTGCGTCATGAAAAAGTAGCCAACTTTCAGCTGTGGAACGCTAATGACTACGAACATCGCCTAAAAGCCAGAAAACTATTAAATATCATTTCGCTTTCGGAACGGGTGCTGCACATGGAAGACCTCGAAATTGAGGTGGAATACCAGTCGACTACCATAGGCAAGTATGATCTTGATTTTGACGGGACAAACTTCATGTTGCGGGCCAAATATACTGCCTGCCTTGCAACGGAAGCCTGCGGAGTTGAGGAATCATCAACAACCGGAATCGTTAATCTGGCTGCCAAGAGCAATACTTGTGCCCCGGGTAGCGGTTGCTGTTAATTGGCGCATTGTGAAAGCCGGGCGATTAAAGATGTGGCGGATTATGCCGCGGAATATCATATTTTTCGCCTTTGGATAATATGCTCACATTCAGGTTATGAATGGAAACGCGTTCTTCTGACCCGAACTTGAGGATATTAGAGCCAGTGATGTTGAATCCATCGATTACGATGACGACACCGCTGCCAATTACTTCGGCCTCGCGACCGTTACGGATCACTATTGCCGTATTTTCTTCGATGCCTATACCGATTGAACTCGGATTGGTAGCGATAACCTGCGCCATACGTACAAAACGACCGCGATCTACAAAATGTGTATCTATGCATACATCCTTTAAAAACTCCAGTCCGGTGGTTATCCGAACTTCGCCCGTTATTTGCTGCACTTCCTGGTTTCCGGCAAATATCATCGGGGTAGAAAAAGCCATTGCGCCAGCGCTGGTTCCGCCCAATATCAGCCTATCGCTGATGTAGCGCTCCTTTAAAATAAGCAGCAACTGAGTGCCGCCATAAACAGAGGTTAACTTTAACTGGTCGCCGCCCGAAAAGTAAACCGCGTCGGCCTTGCTCAGCCGCTCGCCGAGATCAGCTTGTAGTACATCTGCACGCTCATCATGATGGATATGTCCAACCTCTTTTGCGCCCAGGGCAGTAAAGGCTTTTTCATAATCTCTAAAAGATTCTTCGCCAAGGGAGCTCCCGCTTGTAATCACTTCAATAACCGGTTCTTTTTTACCGATCAGTTGAAAAAAAGTTGGGAGCACATCTTTCGAGCTGCTCGCTTCCTGTTTTCTTTTTTCCCGCTGTCCACTCTTGTCCTCATGCCCGCCAACAATAACGAGCACGCCGTTCGGCACAATACATTTTTCGTTTTTATCCATATCATAAACAAAACAGGATGAATAAGCTGCTGTTTGATGGTAAAATACGCAAACTAAACCGAGACTAATACCTGTTACGAAACGGGGTTTTATGCAACTAAGACCTGTAGTTTCCACGCAAACCCAGCGGCCTTTCAGCTTGTTTTCTAAAACAGATCAGGTAACTGGAATCAAATACAATGGAAAATAAAGACAGCCTTTCGGTAGAATAAACAATCACAAATATGGAAGAATTAACAAAAAAGATCAGTGGTCGCCGAATCGTGGTAACGGGCGGCACAACAGGTATCGGCCGCGAAACCGCATTGCGGCTTGCCAAATTGGGTGGTAAAGTACTAATTGCCGGTACAGACCAACAGCATCTCGATGAAACATTAGCTGCTTGGCAGCAGCCTGAAGGAGCAGGCGAACTGAACGGTATTATTACCGACCTTTCTACAGAGCAGGGTATTACGACACTGTTCGAAGAAGCCGACCGCATTTTTGAAGGCCGGCTCGATGTGTTGGTCAATAACGCTGCCCTGGCTTACGGTTCGGTGTTAGAAGGCAGTTACACCGAGTGGCAACGGGTGCTAAATACCAACCTGCTGGCTTATATGGCATGCTCACGAATGGCAATCGACCGCATGGCAGACAGCGGTGGAAGTATTGTATCCATTGGGTCTATGAGCGCCGATGTAAGGGAACCGCACAGTTCGGTTTACGTAGCTACAAAAGCAGGGATACAAGGTTTTTGCGAAAGTTTGCGCAAGGAAGTCAGCGAGAGAGGCGTACGCATTACCTTAATAGAACCCGGAGCGGTTGACACCGATATGCAAGCCCAGAGTACAGACGAGAAACAGCAAGCGGTTGAAAAACATGAAATGATGAAAGCCGAAGATATCGCTCTGGCGGTATGTTATGCGCTTGAGCAAGATGAGCGGTGCGACGTAGTAGAGATCCGTTTGCGGCCGCGTTTGCAACTGATCTAAGTATAGCAAATTAAACTTCTATGGAAAAAGAACAAGAAATGAAAGCTGCGCTAAAAACAGCAGAAGGAACCTTTGAAATGGAAAATGTTAACCGCCCAAAGCTCGAAAAAGGCGATTGGGTGGTTGCACGGATTCGCGTAGCCGGGATCTGCGGCACCGATTTGCGGCATTGGAAAAAGGCAGAACACGAGCTTACCTGTAAAATTATGGGTCATGAACTGGCGGGAGAGGTGGTTGAAGTGGGCCCCGAGGTAACTAACGTAAAACCGGGCGATAGGGTGGTGATTGAAACGCTATTGGGCGACGATACCTGCGAATGGTGCAATATTCAACAATACAACCTGTGCCCAAACCTGTACCCCGTCAGAATGCGCACCTTATCACAGGCGTTTGCCGAATATGTGGCCGGGCCATGCCGCAAATTTTACAAGTTGCCCGATCATGTAAGTTTTGAAGAAGCCACATTGCTCGATACTTTTTCGGTGGGTTTGCACGCCATCCAGTTAAGTGGCATTAAGCTGAACGACAAAGTTGTTGTAATTGGTGCGGGTTGTATTGGCCTTGGGCAGTTGCAACTGGCCAAACTGAGCGGGGCCGATGTGCTCATTATCGATAAAGTAGAGTCGGCGCTGCAGTTGGCAACCGAACTGGGTGCACTTTAGGTCGTGGTGCCGATATTGTGTTCGAATGCGCAGGAGGTATTGCTATGCCCATGACCTTGCCAGAGGCTGTTGCCTGTGTACGGGTTGGTGGCAAAGTGGTGGTAGTTGGGGGCTTTGAAAAGGAGCAACAAATTTCGCTAGACTGGAGCCACATTCAAATGGCCGAAATTAAGCTCATTATGAGTGCCAGTTATTCGTATTGGGATATTTACCCCGAAATGCAAATTAGCCTCGACCTGCTGGCCAAAGGAAAAATGAACGCCAAAAAAATGATTACCCACAGTTTTCCACTCGACCAGATTAACGAAGCTTTTGAAACTGCCCAGCAAAAGGAAAAGACACAAGCGATTTTTGTGGCTTTAACCATGTGAGAAACAGTTCTTTTAAAATTGAAATAATCTATGAAATCAGCAACATCTTTATGGGCAACAGCGGCAATCCAAACGCTTAACGGCGCACTGGCCGAACCAGTTTATACGCACAAATCAGGAGGTTTTCTTTTCGAAGTAAAAGTGCTTGGAGATTCTTTTTGGGTTACCGCAATATTGGCCGATCAAAGCCGGGTTGCATTTCGCACTGCCTTCTCGCCCGATGGATTTGCCGATACAAAGGTTAAACAACAACAAGCAGATGGTATTATAATCGGCCTCACCTCAGCCTTGGGCGAATACGAAATCAACATCCGGTGGCCCGATCAGGAACGTGCATTACTCCATTTCACCACAACATTGCAACCAGCCGAGGAGCTGAATGTACCCTTTTGGCCCCGCGATATTTTAGCTTATGGAACCGCAAAGCCCGATGGCGAAATTCATATTTCGCAAACAGGAACCCGCACAGGGCTGTTGTATGCTGCTTTTGAGCAATCTACTGGCGGAAGTTTTCTTTATCTCCAAAACTTAACCGCACTTGCCGATTATAATATCGATACCGAAACCTCTGCTGGCGGTGTTGTTGGCGGGCAATGGCCAGAAATGGGCCTCAGTCTCCCACCAATCCAGTCAAAATCATTAAAAAAAGATAAACAATACATTACTTCCGATGCGTTTATTGCCTTTAGCGAACAAACACCAGCTGACCAGTTTGAGGTAGCCAAAGGGTTTCTCGCCGCGTTAGGGCAAGTTTACCTATTGTTGCCACGGCCCGATACCATTTATCAGGAATATCTGGATATTCTTCCCAAGGCGCTGGATGACCTTCAAAACAACAAAGGCTGCTGGTCTCATCGTAGTGGGCGCCCTTACCTGAATGCCTATTTGTGCGACTACGATTCGCCGCCCGAAGTGATGGTGCAACTGGCCGTATTGCTGCCCCTGCAAGATTATATGCGCTGGAGCGGCGATGAATGTACTATGGCCACCGAAATTAGCGATGGCCTAAGTGCTTTTTACAACGAAAAACTAGGTACAATGATGCGCTGGCTGCCCGCACAAGAGCACAAGTTGGACGGTTCCGAAGAGCAGAAAAAACCAATGGTGATGGATGCGTGGTACCTGCATCACCCACTATTGAACCTGACCCGTATGGCCAGCTGGGGAGATAATTTGGCAAAAGAACTGCTTTTGAAATCAGTAGATTATGCGATTAAGGTGGCTCAACATTTTAATTATTGCTGGCCCGTATTCTATAATATGGAAACGCTTGAAGTAGTTAAGGCAGAAACTCAGCCCGGTCATGGTGGCGAAAAAGATGTAGCGGGTTTGTATGCGCACGTGATGTTACAGGTTTGGGAACTAACCAAAGAACAAAAGTATTTTGATGAAGCCGAAAAAGCTGCATTGTCGATGCCGCAACATGGTTTCGATGTGCTTTATCAGTCTAATAACACCATGTTCGCCGCTAAGGCGATGGTACTGCTGTACAAGCAAACGAAAAAAGAACTGTACCGCGACCTGAGTTACCTTTTTCTGGCCAATATTTTTAAAAATGTGGCCCTTTGGGAATGCAAATACGGCTTCGGCACAAACTTCCCGAGTTTCTTTGAGCTTTTTCCACTTTCAGACGCCCCTTATATTGCGGTTTATGAAGAGCAGGAAGCTTATTCTGGCGTACACGAACTGCTTACCTATGCCGACGGCGTTGAGCTGATGCCGGCAGTGCGGTTGTTGCTAAGTGAGTTTGTACGCTATTCGGTACATCGAATGATTTATTATTACCCACCGATGCTGCCAAAGGAAATGCTGGCCGAATCGCCAAAAACAGGTGAGATCGACCCTAATCTTTGGATTGCGCTGGAAGATATCCATGATGGATGGGAACAGTCGGGTAACGTAGGACAAGAGGTTTACGGGGCCGGGCTAGCCTTCGGAATTGTGCCCAGACAATATATCCGCCTGCCAAACCAGCATTTTATGATTTACTCCGATTACCCGATGCTGCACCAAAAGATAGAAGGGAATAGCCTGCAGTTCGATCTGCAGGGTGATAGCAGGCTAACCTGTCAGCTGCGCATTATCCACAAGGAGGATAGCAAACTACCGACGATTACGATCAAGGTAGATAATCAGGATGACCAACAAGTTATTGATGCCACTCCCGGTACCGAATGGGAAATACATGGCGATCAGGCGGTGCAGATTAGCTGGGAGGAAAACACCCGCCATGACAAGGAGCAGTAGCATTTATTCAATAAATCTGTGCAAGGGCTTTTTCTCAAAATTAAAAATCAAATAATAGAAAAAGCCAGTCGAGATGACGCACTTTTTATTAATAACAATACCCCAAACAATGTCAAGCTAAAAAAATCAACTCGTTTGCCTGGTTAAAGCTTCTAATAATTGCAGCCTGTAGAGCTTCCCGATGGGTATGATATTACTTTCTATATTGATCTCGTCCTGTGTATAAGAATCAATCTTCTTCAACGATACAAGATAAGATCGATGCACTCTGATAAATGTTGATGCCGGCAGCATAGCCTCAAGAGAACTGATCGCATATTTGGTGATGACCTGGCCTTTCGAGGTGTATATCTTTACATAATCTTTCAGGCTCTCGATATAAAGAATATCGTTCAGCATGACCTTTACCATTTTCCGATCGGCACGAAAATAAAGAAAAGCAGGGTCAGCGGTTTCTGGCATATTCACCACAGTCTGATCTTCAAAGCGGACATCGTGCTCCGGCAAAGCTTTGATAACCGCTTTGAGGAAACGATCGAAACGTATGGGTTTTACCAGGTAGTCCGCTACATCCAGTTCGAAGGCCTGAACAGCATATTGTTCAAATGCGGTCGTCAGCACTATTTTAGGAGGATTAACAAGTGTACCGACCAGATCCAACCCGGTAATCTGCGGCATCTGAATGTCTAAGAATAATAAATCCACGTGTTGTTGTTTCATCATGGTAGCGGCCTGCATCGCATTGCCGCATTCCCCCACAAGCGCAAGCATGGGAATCTGAGCGATATAACGCCGCACCACCTCCCTTGCAGGCGGCTCATCATCAACGATGAGGCAGTTGTATTTTCTGATCGATTGCACCATAAACAGTTTTTGTCCTATCTGCCGACGCAGTGGCCAGCTTAATCATTAAATTAACGATATACATTTCTTCTACATCATCGATCACCAGTTCGTGTCGCCCCGGATACAATAGCTCCAAACGTTTGCGAACATTAGCGATCCCGATTCCTGGAGACAAATTTTTAGTCGTAACCGGTTTGCCATTGATCAGCTTCATTAGTAATTCATCATTGTTCACTAACACAGTTAAACTAATCCAAGGATTCTCCGTGACCTGGCTTGCGCCGTGTTTGAACGCATTTTCGACGAATGGTAAAAGCAGCAAGGGAGCGACCAAATGATCAGTAACGTTTGGCATCTGAACCGATATTTCTAAACCCTTGTCATAACGCGTCGATTCCAGCGTAAAATAATCCCGTATCATTTTTAGCTCTTTTTCGAGTGGCACAAGCGGCTTGCTGCAATCATACAAAATATACCGAAGTAATTGCGACAGGCCCATAATCATTCCCGATGCTTTTTCGGATACTTCTTGTGTAAAAGAGTAAATGTTATTCAGCGTATTAAATAAGAAATGTGGGTGTAACTGCGCTTTTAACATTTGTAGTTCGGCATTCGCTTTTTCTTTTTCCAGCATTAGTGCAGCCTGCTGCCGTTCATAAAAACATTTCATCAGCTTGATAGCAGCCGCTACACCACCCACCGTGATCCCTCCCCGTAATCCGGCCAACATCGCTGTTCCGAACTGAATATAAAAAGCGGGATGCGGCTCACTAGCGATAATCGGCGACAACTTGTCGGCATTGCGGTGGCGTAAATGATCAATAAGAGTCATCGATAGTCCGGCTGATAAAGCAGCTGTTAAAACTATTAAAACTGCTACGCATACAGCAGCGAAGACATACCTGCCTGGTAACACCAACCCCGGAATAACCAAATACATTAACGTGTAAGACAGGAAAAGGCTTGGTATCATATAGATCATTGTTTCAGGCAGCGTGATGATCAACCGGTTCAGAAAAGTCTGGCCCTGGAGGACCGGAGACGGCGAAAAAGAATACAAGAGAAGCTGAAACAAAAACCAAAGCAACCAAAAGCTCAAATGTCGCGACATTCGCCATATGGTATCGTTCGAAAAGATAAATGGTAATTGCTGCATAGAAGATGCTCTCATGCTAAGATACATATTCCCCCTCAAGGCAAACAATTAAAGCTTACTTAATTCGACAAAAGTAATGAAGGCAACGATCAGATCATTTCATCGACGACAAAATGATCTGATCGACAAGAATCGGTCGTATGTTCCCGATAATTTAACGTTGGGCTAGTTTCCGATTCTTCAATGGTCAAAGCCGGTATTTTTGAATAAAAACGACTATTATGAAAGCATTATTTACCTCCATTTTCCTGACCTGTATTTCTGCTTGTGTGTTCGCACAGATCGATACCATAAGCTACCCAAAGGAGCGGCAGGAGATTAGGCAACTACTGCAAAGCCAGGGATCGGGCACACGTATCGATTGCTCAGACATGATCGCAGTAGGTCCTAAAGGCGATATTTCGTTCAATCACCAGCAATGGATCGATGCACAGAAAAAGGAGAAATTGATATTCAAGGGTGTTAAGCCGGTGCCGGGCAATGAGTTCATCCGTATTTATGGTGGCACCATCGCAGTGGTTAACGTGCTAATCAATGTGAACATCGTTGTAGATGGCCGTGATCTGAATATCAAGGTCCGCCGCCTCGAAGTATATCACAAAATTTCCGGCGATTGGTGCCGCGTGGCCGGCCAGGGTACACAGGTAGACGAAACTTTATTCCCCATTGATACGAGCAGCAAACCTTAATTATATTTTTACTTCGGATGGTTTGATTTTGTTTATTTTACAAAATGGCAGACATACCGGAGCGTATCTGGAAGAATTAACGTCGACAGGATTTAAAGTTCATGAGCTAGGAATATCCAATGCCCTGCCAGCTTCTCGCGGGAGGCGGGATTTTTACAAAATGGGGTTGATCAATGGCTGTATGATAATAGATAAGGGCGAAAAAGCTGTGACTCTGTTTAGCTGCGATGAGCGGTTTCATGTGTCTGAAAATTTCAGTAGCGGAACCGCTTCACCCAAACTTGGCCTGCAAAGTTTTAATTTGCATTTATATCACCAAAAGCCAGTAAAACAAAAAGCCTTAAGATTAATTTCTTAAGGCTTTTTGTTTTTAGTAGAGTCAATCCGCGGAAGTTCGACCCTTTTCGAGCACTGCGAGGCGATAGTTAATTTTGAGAATTTGTTAAACAAAAGATTGAAGGGCAATATCGCAAAAAGAAATATTATAAGTTTTACAAAGCAATTTATGAAAGTGAAATCTCAATACAAAACTTAATCAATGAATTGTTTCAGCTCTGTTTGTATTCTCAAGAAACCACCGTTTTGTAGTTCACTAAACCTGGGGCTTAAAGAAGCAAAATCCACCCGGTTTTTAGCGAGCTCAGCCGACAACCTTCACCGAACGGTGAGCGTTGGTCATTGTCTTAGAATTTGTGTATTTTGGTAAAACCTAAACCCAACAAAATGACTAAAGACGAGCCACTAGTTTATGACTATAAATCAATCAAAAACGATTTGGAGGAACAAAGAAGAGTAAAATACCTAATTATAAGTATTGGATAGATAAGTTATAATATCGATTTTGTGGAAATGTAATACGTCCATTTATTGAGTGACTCCATATTGTTAATGCTATGCTGGTAACATAGTTACAATTTTACTTATGAATTTCGAACTAGCTAAATAATTAGCGTTCAGATGATAAAGTCGAAATGGATTAATTGAATTGGTACGTTATAAAGAATTTAAATGTATCACAACCATAATTTTTAAGTATGACTTACAAACAAATAATCAAACAATCAAACAAACAGAAGTTTGCTCTTTTAGCCGGTATCTTCAGTTTGTTCTTCATTTTATCAGTCGTATATTCTTGTAGGAAACAACAAGATGATTTCCCTTCATCAGAAAAAAATATCAAACAAGCAGCCTTGCATGTTGGAGAAATCATGAAAGGCTTTACCAATGGCATTGTTAAACGGTCCTATTCTGGTTCTCCCCATTTATTCATGAATAACTTGATTGCTGATGTATTACCAGAGTATCCAAATAAGGAACGAATAGACAAGGAGGTGCTAGGCAAACTTCATGCAGCGGGAATTTTAGGATTAAACAAAAAAATTTCCGCGAGGATTAAGATACATAAAACCTTATTTGATGAGCTAGGACAGCCGCCGACAATGGTTGATGCAGTCGATGCAATGCAAGATGTTGTTGAGGTTGTACAAGATTATTTGTCTTCGAACGCATATGCGCATATTGAAACCTTAATGAACGAAATAGAATCTGAAGCCATAATTTTTGAAAGTATCCATTCTGATGCTGACTTGACTGCTGGAAATTTGACCGATTTTAAGGGTATAATTAGTACTGCATTGACGAATACAGAAAACAATATCAATAGTGATTTTTCAATTAGCTCAACAGAAAAAATTTCAGTGCTCAACAATTTACTATTAATGAAAAATTTACTAGCGACTACCGATTTTGACAATTCTGTTTATACTTTTGTTAACAACGGTGGCGATAATGTAGTTTCGCTAATCGCCAATAATATGTTGACGCGAGGGTTTTTTAAAAAATTATTCAAGGCGGTTCTATATGGTGTAATTGTTGTAGCGACAGGAATTGCAGGATATGCAATAGGAACAGCGATTGGTGGTTTTGCCGGCGGGATAGCAGGGGCGGCATTGGGTGTCGGTTATGCATTGACATGGGCTGGCGAATGGTTACAACTAGACGAGGATCCAGATGGTGCAGCATTAAAAAACAAAAATAGCACAGACAATATCAATTTTTCTTATGCAAACTCCTATCTTCAATAAATTACCGAATTATGAAAAAAATGCTGTTTTTGCTTTTATTCTCAATTATTTTTACCCATACTGGAAATGCACAGGCCATTAATAAAATGGGGCTAGGGGTCGGTGTTAGTTACCTCTTTGGTAAAAGCGCCAACTTTAAATCGGCATTTGAGATAAATACAGTTTTGAATTTTGGCTTGGGCAGCTATGTTTATCTGGGGCCAAAGGCATCATTAACTTTGTTAAAGGAAAACCCGTTCTTTGAGGTTGGCCCCAACCTTGGTTTTAACTTCTATAAATTTGCCAGTGAGCAGATTTTTAATCCCGAAAATGATGACTATAAAAAAGTAGATATGCTTGTTTCAACCTTTATAGGGTTTAATTTGGACGGAAACGCTTTGGAGAAGAAAAAATTCTCACTTACCAATGTTGGTGTTTCTTTGGATGTTTCGTCTCCTGAGGTTTTAAACAGTGCCTTGAATATAAGTTATGGCCATACCATTATGTATCAACGATTAGATAAGCACAACCTTAACTTTAACAAGTTAGGGGTTCAAGGAGTTTTTAAGTTGAATAAGTAATTATTATAATAAAAACCCTATTTTCATAAAGCTTAGATTTTTTGAACAGTATAAAAAAGCCCCGAGGGGCTAGAAGAATTAATAAGTTAACCTGATACATTCATCTTTTGAGGGTTTAAGTAACCGTTAGATAATGGAATAAATTTGCCCGATTTTATAAAATGTCCGAAAGTAATACTCTCAAAGCAATAATCGTCTTTGATTGTTAGCCATTCGTCACCTCCATCAATTTGATTAATAAAACAAAGGTTCTTAAATGAAAATCCTTGTCCTAAGCACCAATTACCAGAGCCAATCTCTTTTTTAAGAGACTCTATTGTCTGACATGTTGCGATTGATCCCTCAGTAAAAACCGGGTCATCAGTTTTCGCTATCCAATAGTTTTGTGATCCGATTTTATACCAGGCCTTTTTTAATTCTTTTTGATGCATTTGATAATTTTCCATAATTATATTTTTTTATGCACCGTTTAGTAAAGGTTTCCAATTCGTCAAGGGCGGCTTTTTCAGCCGTTTATATACCCTTGACGAATTAACAGGAAATCCTTTATAGGTTTGCATTCAAAAAAAATATAATGGAAAGTTAAACCCGCCGAAACGAAATCAACATATCTAATTGAGGAGATTACGATTACTTAGCTAAACGCTAGTTTTAATGAACAATAAAAACGACCGTGTAGTGACAACAACATTCATTTTTAAGCCAAGTTATTAGATATTATTAAATGGATATTATAGTATTTAGTCCCCCTGCCTGCACTTTAATAAGTCGATAAATTGAATAAACTCCTGGTATCATGGGTAACGCGGCGGTCCACATCCCTGCAAAATAATATTTACCTGTTGTTTTGTAAAAATAGTTAGGCATATTTTCAATTGGCACTCCCCGTATAAATTGGCTTATTGAATTTATGTTTGAGGGCTGAATTTTTGGTGTTAGTAAAGGGAAAATAAAATGGGTAAATTCTGCTACGCCTGGGCCTATGAATATAAACCATGCAATGAATCCTGCAAATGGTATTTTATAATAAAGACCTAATGAAGTGAGCGTATAAATAGTAGGCCCTACAATGGCAAAGATTATTAAAAAGCTTTTTTCACTCCATGGTATATTAAACAAACGGCTCATAGCAGGGCCAAATCCAGTTAGATATTCTTCTAAAATATGAATTTGAAGCGCTGCAACAGTAACTATAAACAGTGGAAGAATTATCGCAGGGTCTACAGGATTTCTTAGGTACGTGAAGTACCAGCAAAAAAAGGCAATAACAGCGGATCCTCCTACAATAATTACAGGTGGTAACCCGATATTTATATAACCCATCACCGGAGCTGTAATACAAAATGATAGTGCCGCAAGTAAACTTATCTTCTGAGGTAGACTGAATTTTAACATCGTGTGCTGATTTAGTTTCTCCAAAGTTATCAGCGAGAGATATAAAATTTTTTATCAAATGATAAAAAATTATTTGACGGCTCTTATCCTACTTAAAGAAACCTGCGTTATACCTAGATAATTGGAAAGATCACCCAGACTAATTCGCTGAAGCAGTTCAGGATATTCTTTTACAAAATTGAAATATCGCTCGGATGCATTATCTTCTAGTAGCTCAGTTATTCGTTTCATCATATTAATTGATGCACCTGAAACAAGCTCTCTGTAAAAGGTTTCCATACAATGGTGTTTTTTGCAAAGTAAGTGCAGTTGAGTATAGCTTAAGCATATATAGGTAGTTGGCTCCAGAACATTAATAGCAAATTTAGAAGGTGACTGGGTTAGGAAACTATCAAGCACTGTAAAAATGGATCCTTCAATGAAAAAGCGCATAATAAATTCTTTGTCCTCTTTGAAGAAAAAGGTTTTACATAATCCAGTCTTAACAAAATATATATTTTGGCATACCGCACCTTTTCTTAGCAGTGAGCGTCCCTTTTTAGCTGTGAATGTTTTAATAGCATCAACTAAATCCATTTTAGCTTCTTGAGTGAGTGAGTGAAGCTGATTATAAAATTGTTCAAAATCCATATGGTGTGCCGTAATGGATAAAGTTATCATTATTAACGAAGACGCACAATTGAACAGCAGTGAGTGTTTTAATTCTCATTATTATAGATATCTAGGAAGCATTTCTGGTTTTCGGCTATTTTCAACAGGCTATGGTTAAAAAGGAAAGAGGCATACCAGAATTAGATCTGAATTATGCCTCTTTCGCCGATTCGGTAGCGGGGAGCAGGATCGAACTGCCGACCTCAGGGTTATGAATCCTGCGCTCTAACCATCTGAGCTACCCCGCCGGATAAAAATATTTGCTTATATTATCAAATATTTAGGTGGTTATTTTTTGGAGTTGCAAATATAGAATAATTTACCTTTCTTTAGAAAAATAAATAAAAAAATAATCCGGATTTTGTTCTGGTAATGAGTTAACATGGCAGAAAAGAAAAAATTTACGCTAGAGTACGAGGTTAAATCGTCGCCAAGAATATTATACAGTTTCATCAGTGAACCCAATGGCTTATCGCAATGGTTTGCCGACGATGTGAATTTTCGTGATCAGGTGTATACATTCACCTGGGACGACGAGCAGCAAAAGGCCAAGTTAGTTTCTGTAAAAGAAAATAAGTTAGTAAAGTTTAAATGGCTCGACGACGAACCGCAGTGTTATTTCGAAATGGAAATCGTGCAAGATGAGCTCACCAATGATGTTGCACTTTCCATTACCGATTTTGCCACCGAAGACCTGCTTGCTGAGAAAAAATTGATCTGGGATAACCAAATCGATTATCTTATTAGTGTTTTAGGTGCGTAATAATAGTTACGCAATGTTTACCTTTGTAGGGTGAAAAAAATACATCTTCTTTTAATAAAAGCATTCGTTAAGCCGTTCATTGCAACGTTTTTTGTTGTAATGTTTATCTTATTGATGTTTTTCTTGTTTAAGTGGATTGATGATTTAATAGGCAAAGGCTTCGAATGGTACACCATATTAGAGCTGATGTACTATGCCTCCGCGGCAAACGTTTCTATGGCGCTGCCACTCTCCGTTTTGCTTTCCTCCATCATGACTTTTGGTACCCTTGGCGAAAACTACGAACTCGTAGCGATTAAATCTGCCGGAATATCGCTGCAAAAGGCCATGCGCCCGCTTTTTGTGGTGATTTTAATGCTTACCGTGGCCTCTTTCCTGTTCTCGAATTACATGCTTCCAAAAGCCAATCTTAAATTCGGTTCATTATTATACGACGTCAGAAATAAAAAACTCTCTTTCCTGATCAAACCTGGTGTGTTCAATAGCGCAATACCCGGATATGCAATCAGAGTAGATAGTAAAGACGAAGACGGCATGCTTCACGGAATTATGATCTACGATCATAAAGACAACAACGGCATTCCAAAAGTGATTTTGGCCAAGGAAGGAAAAATGGAGAAAACTGCAGATGGAAAGTCGTTGATTCTTAAGCTTAAAGATGGCGTTCAATACGAAGAACAGGCCAAAAATAGTGGAATGTATAATCCTCGACAGATTTTTTCCCGCAGACGGTTTAAGGAAACTGCACCGCTGTTCGATATGTCATCTTTTGATCCGGACCGGACCGACCCCAATGCGTTCGGAAACAGTACCCCAATGTTAAATTTGAAGGGCATTGTAAGAAAAAGAGATTCGTTAACGCGGCAACTCGATACCGTAAAAACAAACGCTATCGCAAGCTTAACGGGTAACTTTAAGCAGTTTAATATTACTAAAGGCTACACAAAATATAAAGCCGCACCTAAGCAGCTCAATGATGTGATCCTTAAAGACATTCCAAATGGATCGCGTAAACAAAGCTTGGAGAATGCCACAAATATTGTATCGGGCATTATGCAAAACCTGCCCAACTGGGGACCGCGACAAACGGAATTGAATCGGGAAATCATTTTTACCACCATAGAATATCAGCGTAAGTTTACGTTAGCCGCATCGTGTATCTTGCTGTTTTTTATCGGCGCTCCATTGGGTGCAATTATCAGAAAAGGAGGAATGGGGCTTCCCGTGGTTACCGCCGTTTCCTTTTTCCTGATCTACCACATCATTACTACCGTTGCCGAAAAATCGGCAAAAGAAGGCAATTTGAATCCGATTTTGGCCATGTGGACTGCCGCAATTGTTTTGTCGCCGTTGGCGGCCTTTCTAACTTATAAAGCAACCGTTGATTCGGCATTGTTCGATATCAATTTTTACAAGCAGTTTTTTGTAAAGTTATTTAAGCGAAACAAGAAAATAGCCTAGTGTTACCTTTACTTCCAAATGATATTTTAATCAGAAGAATGCTTAATAAGGTTGTACCTTTGTGTGCAAGCTTTTTAGATTGTGAAATGGGTTAAATTATAACGGACAAGAGCCTGATGCTTAGTGCGCTATCAACCATCGGCTTATACAAAATCTATAGCTGCGAAAATATGCTTTAATTAAAATGCAAACGAAATTAAATACAATAGAAGAGGCTATCGCCGACATTAAGGCCGGTAAGGTGATCATTGTTGTTGATGATGAAAACAGGGAAAATGAGGGCGATTTCCTAACCGCTGCCGAAAATGCAACACCAGAAGTGATTAATTTCATGGCTACCTACGGCAGGGGCCTAATTTGTGCACCCTTAACAGAAGAGCGCTGTAAAGAGCTGAACCTGAATTTAATGGTTGGCAAAAACACTGCTGCCTACGAAACAAATTTTACCGTATCGGTTGATTTGGTCGGCCATGGTTGCACAACGGGAATTTCGGCGAGTGACCGCTCCAAAACGATGCTGGCGCTTGTAAACCCTAAAACCAATCCCGAAGAATTGGGCAGGCCGGGACACATCTTTCCTTTAATAGCTAAAGATGGTGGCGTAATTCGTCGTGCAGGACATACCGAAGCCGCTGTTGATCTGGCCCGGTTGGCCGGAATGAAGCCCGCAGGCGTTTTGGTAGAGATTTTGAAAGAAGATGGTGAAATGGCCAGGCTGCCAGACTTATTCAAGATTGCAGAACAACACCAATTAAAAATTATATCTATTGAAGACTTAATTGCCTATCGCTTAAACATCGATAGCTTAATTAAACAAGAAGTTTCTATTGATTTGCCAACCGCCTGGGGCGATTTTAAAATGACCGCCTACACGCAACTCGATAACAATGCCACCCATCTGGCAATTTCTAAAGGTAGCTGGAATGTTGATGAACCGATCCTCGCACGCGTACACAGTTCATGTGTAACTGGCGATATCTTCGGTTCTTGCCGTTGCGATTGCGGACCGCAGTTGCACAAAGCACTAGAAATGATTGAGAAAGAGGGCAAGGGAATTGTAGTTTATATGAACCAGGAAGGGCGAGGTATCGGATTGATAAATAAACTGCGTTCTTATAATCTGCAAGACGCAGGTTTTGATACCGTAGAAGCCAACATCAAACTCGGTTTTAAGGGCGATGAACGCGATTATGGCGTTGGAGCACAAATTTTACGCTCGGAAGGCGTAACCAAAATGAGGCTGATGAGTAATAACCCTACAAAGAGGGCAGGCTTAATTGGTTACGGTTTAGAAGTTGTAGAAAACATTCCTATCGAAATTGCAAGCAATGTGCATAACGAGCGCTACTTAACCACCAAAAGAGACAAAATGGGGCACTCCATTATGAAAGGATAAGTCAGTTTACAGTTGGCAGTTTACAGTTGGCAGTTCACAATTCCTTCAACTCGTCCTGTCATTCTGACGAAGGAAGAATCCCTCGGCTACGGAGTCGGTTAGTTTAAAAGCGCACCGGCCCTTACTGAGCTTGTGGTAGGCGATTGGTTTGCTGTTAATCGGTTAGAGATTCTTCGCGATGCTCAGAATGACAAATTTCATTAAAAAAGCACTGGCTAAAAACTGCGCTTGTGGTAGGCGATTGGTTTGGTGTTAATCGGTTAGCGTTCTTCGCGATGCTCAGAATGACAAATTTTAATAGAAAAGCACTGGCCCCGACTCAACTTGTGGTAGGCGATTGGTTTGCTGTTAATCGGTTAGCGTTCTTCGCGATGCTGCCATTGACGTTTTCATTTGCGTCCTTGCGAAATCGATTTTTTATCGATTGAAGCAATCTCAGTTGAGATACTATTTATGAGAATAGATTGCTTCGTGCCTCGCAATGACGACCGACGTAAAAACGTCATGCTATATCGATGTTATGCAATAAAATAAAACTCAGAATGACAAATTGCGCTAAAACACCACTGGCCAAAAACTGACGGCATTTGATAAGCGATTGCTTTGATATGGAAACTGATTGATCTTTTAACTGAAAACTCCCAGCTGAAAACTCCCAGCTGAGAACTCCCAACTAAAAGCTCCCAACTCCACGCTCCCAACTCCAAACTCCACACTCCAAACTACCTCCTCTGCTTATTTTTTTCCTGGTTGATAATCGCGTCTTTATTGATCGGCCTATTCGTTTTAGCTGGCGCTTCCGATTGCTTTCTCTTTAAGTTTCGGCGATAAGAACCTGATATTTTCTGAATAAACTCTTTAAAGGTGTCGAACTGCTGCGTGTAAACCAAGCCAAATGATGTAACGTTTGCTGTTGGGCTTATTCCACTGTTCAAGAAGATACTTTGTTGTGTTTGCGGTTTGTTGGCCACTTTACCGATCAAGCTTCCGTCTTTTTTAATCAAGAACAAAGCCTCAACCTCGCTACCCACATTATTTTTCGAAAAATCGATCACCGTAAAATCGTTCAAGCTGTTTCTGTCAACAATACCCGCATTAACAATTAACCGATCGTTGAAGAATTTGAACGAAGCATTGGCTTCACTTAACGATCGAACGTTCAAATCGACAAAATTCAGGTTAAGCGACGAAAGCACGTTGTTAAACTGATTAAACACTAGCTCCGTAGCCGTGCTTGTTGCCGTAGAGCTAAGTTGGTTGCCTATCGATTCGCCACCGTTTCCAGGCGCAAAACTCCTTCTGATAATTAAACTAAAGGCCTGAAGATTCAGGTTATTTTGATCGCTAAAGTACGTTTGCAGCTGTTCCTTAATAGAAGGCTGCGACGGAAAATCAATATCCAGTTTAATATCCGGCTGAAGCAGGAGTCCGGTTAGTCCCATTTCTACCTCAGTATCTACCCGTTGGTTCGCATTACTGCTCGCATCGCGGTTGGCCGCTTTAAAAAGATCGCTTAAATTGGCCCTTAACGCGTAAACTGCTTTCAGGTTGATTTGTGCCGCCGTAGGGTTTCCCGTCCATCGGATAGTTCCGCCCTGCCTGATCTCGAATTTTTTGTTGATTACCTCCTGGGCAGTAAAATCGAAGCTACCCGTTTCAATAATGTAATCGCCCGACATTTCAAAATCACCCAAACTGTTAATATTCAGGTTCAGGTCTGCATTTCCCTTTCCGCTCAGATTTCCCAAAGTGGTATAAATGTTGGCAGTAGTATTTGGGTCGATACTCAACTTAAATGTAAGCGTCAACCCGTCAAAGTTGGTATTTTTTTTAACTAATACCGTAGAATCTCTGCTTACAAAATTGATAAAATCCTTGTCAGAAATTGTTTCTGAGCTATTCAACGGCAAATTGAACACCGTTCCCTTTTCGGTTTTCGCATTAATATCAATTTTCATTTTACTGGTTGGCCCGTTGAACTTAAAAACGCCCGTTCCGTAAGCTTTACCATAATAAACAGAGTTGTCTTTGGCGGTAGTATTTAGCGCCATAAAACTCTTCGCTCTTAGGACTACATCCAACGTTGGGTCGTTAATGTCGTTTAAATCGACACTTCCGTTGCCTATCGCCTCGTGCCCTTCAAGGTCGTTCAGCTTAAAATCTTTCAGGTTAATTACGCTGTTTTCAACACTTACCTCGTCAGTAATAACGTAAGTAGTTTTAAGGTAATTTACCATTAGCTGCCCTTTATCCAGCGCAAGCGTACCGTTAATTTTAGGCTTATCAAAATTGCCTTTAACCGTTAAATCGGCAGATATGTTGCCTTTTAGGTTCGATACAAGCTGCTTAACAAAAGGCTCCAAAATCGTTAGCTTGCTATCCTTCATTCTCAGTTCCAGATCAATCTCCTTAGCCTTCAAATCCAAATCGCCAGTAAGCTTAAAAGTTTCCGAATCTTGCGTGGTCACCCTCGTAAATATGCTTACTTTATTGGTGGCATTATTAAACGAAGAAGTATCTGTTAACGTTCCGATGTAGATGTCGTTAAAGTTTAATGAATCAATTTTAATATCATCGCTCATCCTCGGCGCCTTCAAAATGCCGTATAAATTGGTTTTGCCATTAACCGCACCACTCAGTTTAACGCCAAAGCCCTTTGTAAAAGGATTAAGAGTTTTTAGATTAAAATCTTTAAAGCCCACCTCAATCAAATCTTTCGGATCTTCGGAGATTAACCCATCAATAGTTAGTTGTTGAATGCCGTTGGTGAGGTCGAAATTGCTGATCTGCGTTTTGCCATTGTTGAGCACAATACGAACCTTTTCTTGTATTCGCCACTCCTCATTATTAATTTTTAATATCGATGGAAGCACACTCAAACGGGCTGTAGTGTCTTGATTTTTCGTAAACTCTACCAACCCGTTCAAATCCAATTGGTTGGCTTCGTCTGAGTTGGACATCTTCACGTTGAATGCCAAACTATCGTTGCGGAGAATGTTCGAAATATTTACGTCCTTAATAAATAAGCTGTCATTTAACTGTACCCGATCGGAGGTAACAATTAACTGAAGCTGCTGCGGCGTAGTATTCTCATCGAGGATGATGTTATTTACCACAATTCCGTTATACTTTAACGTTTTTACATAGCCGTTTAGCGTCGCCGTATTGTTTCTCGAATCAAAATTACCGATTAAAGTTGCGCCGTCATCAAGTGCCAATCCCGGCGAGATCAATTGAGCAAGCGGCTCAAATTTCTTCACCTTTAGGTTAAAGTCAAAAATCTGATTTTTATACTTGATAATATCGGCCTGTAAAGAGGGGATATACGTTTTGGCAATGGCCTTGTAATACGAAACAATCGAGTTCAAATCATATTCACCCGTGATGCTGGCATCTAAAATATCCGATTTGATGTTCAAATTACGGCTGGCGCCAGTTCCATTGGCAATTAATTGAACAGAATCTACATTGTAAACCCCTTTCGGATTTTGTAACCTGATCTCCTGAACCATTAAACTGCCCTCAATGTTATTAAGGTTCGTACCCGAAAAGTTTGTGCTAAACTTCGCGTCAACCATCAGCGAATCTTTCAATAGCTTTAGGGCCTTGAGCTTTGCCCTCGAAATGGTTGCATTAAAATTAAATACCGGAAGCTTTGGATTTAAATTTACGCCGCCATCAAAAGCCAGCTTAACATTCTTGTCATTTATCGTAAGTTTTCCGTCGAAGTACTTTTTATTAAACTTACCGTCGATTTTTACGTTGCGGTATCTGTAGCCATTAAAATCAATGTAAGTAACATCGCCGTTTATCCTCTCCGATAAATCTTTCAGCTCCGTTCCCCTGCCTTTAACATATAACGAAGAAGTGATTCTGCCCAGGCTTTTCTCGTCGAGCAAGCTGCCAATGTTAAAATCGTACGACTTAATATTTCCGGTATAAGATGGAACCTCATTTTTGTCGATTTTCATGTTAACATCAGAAACCAAACGACCAAGCTTCGTTTTAAATTCGCCGTAGGCAATAAAGTCATTCTGGAAACCTGTAAAGCTTCCATTAAAATTAATGTTGCCGAACTTGCTTACAATTACAGGAATCAATTTCTTTTTGCTGTTCGTAATTCCGCCCAAAACTTCGTCAAGATCTGTCTTGTTCGTACCCGCCATCTCGATCTTCAGGTCCATAAAGGTTTCTTTCCATTTCGGAAGTCCTTTTAAAACAAAATCTCCTTTAATGTAAGTCGCCTTACCAGCTTTTAACGAAAGTTTTTTGGCTCTTAAATTGTTTACCAGACCCGTTATTTGTCCGTTCACGTCGATGTCGAGCTTCATGTCGTTCAGCTCCGGCGCAAAAAAGGCGACATCCCTCGAGCTCAGGTGGCTATCTTTAAAAACAGCTTTCATCCGAACCTTATCAATATAATGGTTGAAGTCGCGATAACTCTTAAACTTCATTTGATAATAGTTGGTTAAGCGGCTTCGCGAAGTTTCGAGTAAAAGATTTTTAAGCTCAATCGCATTGCTGTCAATCGTGGTTTGTGCGGTCAGGTTTTTCAGGTAAAAACCGCTTTTTTCTTTAAGGGTAAGATTTTTTATATTGGTTTTTACCAAATGCGTTTTCGTATCCAGCCCTTCAAAAATGCCGCTCAAATCCCTAACATCGACATTATCAAAATTCACACTCCGCCCCTGAACAGTATCTTTTGCTGCAAAATTTTTATATCTAAAAGCAAACTTGTTCAATATCACCCGGCCTAAGTTAATGTCGTACGGCTTGGTTTTCTTTTTCTTTACAGTAGGTTTACCCGAATCAAAGTAATTGATGATAAAATCGAGGTTAGAAGACTTATCTTTGAAATCCTTTAGGAAAAATTGCCCGTTATTGATTTGGACGGTATTAATGTCGATAATTTTTTTGTCGATCGAAAGCCGATTGATATCGACCATAAACTGCGGCGTGCGCAATAAAGTGTCTTTTTGAAGGTCGAGTACCAGTAAATCTTCCAGAACGATAGATTTAAAAGGTTTGATGTAAAGACTCTTGATTGATACCGTAGTTTGCAGTTCTTTTGATAAATACGCTGCCGTTTTTTGGGCAAGATAAGTTTGAACAGACTTAAACTGTAGTGAAAAAATAATAAGCGCTAGCAGCAAAATTATTGATGCAATTACCCAAAGGAGTATTTTAAATAGTTTTTTAATAATTTTGCAGCTTAAAATTTAAATAATTTGTCTGTTATACTTGCTATCGAGTCCTCTTGCGATGATACTTCAGTCGCTATATGTAACAACGGCAAAATTACGGCCAATGTTATTGCAAACCAAACAATTCATGAAAATTATGGAGGTGTAATCCCTGAATTGGCATCCAGGGTACATCAACAAAATATTGTTCCAACAATTGCGCAGGCCCTAAAAAATGCAAACGTTACAAAACAGGACATAAGTGCAGTGGCTTTTACACAAGGCCCTGGCCTTATGGGCTCTTTATTGGTCGGTGTTTCGTTTGCAAAATCGTTTGCATTGGCCTTAAATATACCCTTAATTTCCGTTAACCATATGCATGCGCACATATTGGCGCATTTTATCGACGACCCCAAGCCCAGATTTCCGTTTTTGTGCCTCACCGTTTCGGGCGGGCACACGCAAATTGTATTGGTAAGGGATTATTTCGATATGGAAATAGTGGGCGAAACCCTTGATGATGCAGCTGGCGAAGCGTTTGATAAGACAGCAAAGATTTTACAGCTTCCTTATCCCGGCGGCCCATTGATAGATAAACACGCCAAAAACGGTAATCCGCTGGCCTATAAATTCGCAGAGCCTCAAATCGCCGATTTAAACTTTAGTTTTAGTGGCTTTAAAACCTCAATTTTATATTTCCTGAGGAAGAAAGAGCAAGAAAACCCGAACTTTATAGCCGAGAATTTAGATGATATTTGCGCCTCTGTACAGCATAGCATCGTCCAAATCTTATTGAACAAGCTAAAAAAAGCAGCTAAACAATTTAATATTAGCCAAATTGCAATTGCTGGTGGCGTATCTGCAAACTCAGGGCTGAGGAACGATCTTCAAAAATTGGCAGATGAACTGAATTGGGAGGTTTTTATTCCTGCCTTTCAATACTGCACCGACAATGCCGGTATGATCGCCATAGCCGGTTACCATAAGTTTCTGAAGAACGATTTTGTGGGCCAGGAAATTTCGCCGAAGGCAAGAATGGAATTTAGATAAATGATTAAACAACTGACGCAAGTGTTTGATTATACCGATTGATAGATTACACCAATTTTTAACTTAATAAGTTCGGGCTTTCGGACTTTTCTTAATTGGCAACTGATAATTAAAAACTGAAAACTGAAACATGACTGGAGCATCACTAGTATTTTGGATTGTTTGTGCAATACCACTTATCGGGGTTTTATATTACCTGATCAGAAAGGATAAAAATAAGCTGAAGGGGAGCTGGGGTGTGATCATTTTGGGCGCTTTAGTAATTGCCGCTATATTGGTAATTGTATATGTTACCAAGGATTTTAACGCCATTTTTAGCCAAAACTAGCAGCCTTAAAATGTATTAAACGGCAAAACGGCCAGCTTAAAGCGCAGGCCGTTTTGCGGTATCTTTTAAACGCTTTGCATGCGTTGTTGCAGCGTCAATACATTTTTGTTTTCTTTCTGTTTCATAAAGCGCTGCAAAAGCGAGTGCTCAAAATGCGGATGCTGTTTGAAGCTGTTCGGATTCAATCTCAACGCTTCGCCTTTCGCCCAAAGGTAGCCGCCTGCGGTAAGTCCATCTCCTCGCAACACCACGTGGATGGTTTTCGAATCAATCTTTGTTTTTCTGCTGGCTTCGGTCACCCCGGCGTAGGTTCCTTTCCAGAGGCCGTTCAGGTCGTACCGGCTAATTTTGTTGTTTTCAGCGTAAATAGGTGAGTGGCGGTAGCCATTAAGTTTTTCGAGCTTTTTAACATTGATGGTTTGTTTGGTGCCATAGCGCCACAAGTATCCTCCACACGTAATATGACGGCCGTTTAAACTTCCAGAAAGTTGGTTGTAATTTAAGCCGAGCTTGGTCTCGATTTCGCGGATAGTACCAAATGTAGCAATGAGCTTACCTTGCAAATCGTACTGGCCAATTCGATGAATGTGTTTGGAGAGCGGCGAAGCCCAGATTCCGGTTTTTTTTACAAATTCCTCGATATCAATCTCTGGACTGGAGCCTCTTCTCCAGATATAATTTTTATAGGTTAACGGCTTCCCGCGGGTAGCCTTTGAAAGCAGATTTGCGCTACAGCCGAAGCCTTTTGCAGCCACCTCTGCGTTGTGATAGGTTTCGAGAAGCTTACCAGATAAGGAGTAGCGACTAATCTCATCTTTAGGATTCAGCGCTCGTTTCGCATTGATTTTTTGTTGTATCACTTTCCGCTGCTCGGGGCTTATTGTTGCGAATACATTGCCTTTACGTCCGGCAGCTGTCATTCGTTGTTGCTTTGTTTCCTGGTCACCGAGCAGCAGGTTAGCGGCGTTTGTGTTTAGTGTGTCGCCATCAATTGGGAAAATATAAGTGTTTTTGTCTTTGAGGTCGAAAGGTGCAACAAAAGTGTGATACACCAATCGGGGCACGCTATAATTGATTATTTTTCCACCGAAGCTCATTGATACATGAAGATAAATTCTGGTATCACCGGTAAAGCGGTTAAGGCTTTTATTTTGTGTTTGTTTAAGGATTCTTTCAGGAAATTTCCGTTCTACTCCCAGTCGGTTTTTGATTACCCGTTCAAGCCCTTTTACTCGTCCGTGATTGGATACCTGAAAATATCCTTCTAATCCGACTATATCTTTCCAATATTCGTTGTTCCGTGAATTTAATGAGAGGTCGGTATAAGCATGTGATTTCATAATTATTGGATTATGCTTATATAACGTTAAAAAAGCTAAAATATAATACAGCTAAACCATCTTTAACACTTTTTAACAAGAATGTTAATGTTGTTGAGACGGAATAATGGGGAAGTATTTGAAAATATCCTGCTGGTGGTAGACAAGCAACGAGGCAAATTGCACAATTTTATTTTTTTGTCCTATTGTACTCCTGTTTTTGATTTCCTGGCTCTTGGGATTGACGGCGTGTTTCGGTTGATGCTTGCTTAAGGAACGTTAGTCAGCAAATTGCCTGTAAATTAGGTGCAAAAAGATGTATCCACAAAAAGAAATTCGGGACATGATACGACTGGTCATGTTAAACAGCCGATGAAGCCGAAAAAGAGTGCGTTTTATTAACTAACTCCGCTTAATAAAATATCCTCTATTGAGGGCGCTATAAACAAAAAAGGTTAGCTGCTGTACGCAACTAACCTTGTGAATATGCTAAAATGAGCTTTATTTTTCTTGTAAATGTTCGCCAGTAACTTCAGCCTTGATCTTAGTTTCAAGTTCTTCGGCAAGTTCGGGATTGTCGCTCAAAAGCTGTTTAACGGCGTCTCTACCCTGGCCTAATTTGGTGTCGCCGTAAGAGAACCATGATCCTGCTTTTTTAATGATTCCGAAATCAACGCCTAAGTCGATAATTTCGCCATTTTTAGAGATACCTTCTCCGAACATTACATCGAACTCTGCAATACGGAAAGGGGGAGCCACTTTGTTTTTAACGATCTTAACTTTTACGCGGTTACCAGAAACCTCGTCTGAATCTTTAATTTGAGAAATACGGCGAATGTCTAAACGTACCGAAGCATAAAATTTTAAAGCGTTACCACCAGTCGTTGTTTCAGGATTGCCAAACATTACGCCGATCTTATCACGTAATTGGTTGATAAAGATACAACAACAACCTGTTTTAGATATTGTACCGGTTAGTTTACGTAGCGCCTGACTCATTAAACGGGCATGTAAGCCCATTTTACTATCGCCCATTTCGCCTTCGATTTCACTTTTAGGTACTAAGGCTGCAACGGAGTCAATAACAATTACATCGATAGCACCAGAACGGATCAGGTTATCAGCAATTTCCAGTGCTTGCTCGCCATTGTCGGGTTGAGAGATCAAAAGGTTATCGGTATCAACACCTAGTTTTTTTGCGTAAAACTGATCAAAGGCGTGCTCAGCATCAATAAAAGCTGCGATACCTCCTTTTTTCTGTGCCTCGGCAATAATGTGTGTTGCTAAAGTAGTTTTACCAGATGATTCTGGACCATATATTTCGATTACCCGGCCTTTTGGAATACCTCCAATGCCTAGGGCGATATCTAAACTGATTGATCCTGTCGAAATAAAATCAATTGGTTCAACAGCTGTATCACCAAGTTTCATAATAGTGCCTTTACCGTAAGATTTTTCTAATTTATCCAGGGTTAATTGTAAGGCTTTTAATTTATCAGGATTTGCACTTGCCATTTTTGTCTAATTTGTTGCGGTAAATATAATTGAATTATCGGCTAATATATTCGTTATGTTTATAACTATTTGCTAAAATATTTAGCTAAGGTAAAAGTTTTTTGGCTAATTACAATAGTAAATTGAAAATAATTTAAGCCTGCTGTTTTTCCTTCGTGTTTTTGGCCGTCATTCGTTCAAAGTATCGGCACATATAAGTGATTTCACATACATCACATTTGGGGCTGCGGGCCAAACAAACGTATCTTCCATGAAGAATTAACCAGTGATGCGCAATATGAATATCATGCTCTGGAAGGTTTTTTACGAGGTCTTTTTCTACTGCTAAGGGCGTTTTGCCGTTAGTTAGCCCGAGGCGATTGGCTACCCGGAAAACATGCGTATCGACCGCCATTGCCGGTGCATTGTATATTACGGATGCAATTACATTGGCCGTTTTACGGCCAACACCTGGCATTTTTTGCAAGTCGGAAATATCCGACGGGACAACATCGTTAAATTCGTGAACTAAAATATTGGCCATTCCCACCAAATGCTTGGCCTTGTTATTTGGATAACTAATGCTGCGGATATAATCAAAAACGATGTCGGGCGTAGCTTCTGCCAGACTTTTGGCATTCGGAAAGCGTTGAAAAAGAGCTGGTGTAACCATATTTACCCTTTTATCGGTGCATTGAGCAGACAAAATCACAGCAACCAGCAATTGGTATGGGTTGTTGTAATGCAACTCTGTTTCTGCATCGGGCTGCTTGGCCGAAAAGTGTTCAACAAAAAGTTTATAGCGTTCTTTTTTAAGCATGGGCAAAACTAACATTTAGTTGGCAATTTTTAAGTTCCTTTAGTTCCGTCTTAACCGACGGCATTTAGTGAAGAAAAAACAAAAAACATTGTCACCCTGAGTATTTCGACTGGAGCTTGTCTTGAGCGTAGACGAAAGGCTCAATACATGCTTAGTCGAAGGGCGATGTTATTTGTTTTCCTATTGAAAGGGTCTTCGACTCCGCTCAGACTGACACTTGTGTCGCCGAACTAAACGATATTGGGTTAAAACCGACGGCAAAGTGTCCAATAGCGATTAAGGAATGGTGCTTAATAATTTCACAGGATCAATCAGGTCTTTTATAGATCATGCATGCTTAGTTGGCATTGCTCCCGTCGGTTGAAACCGACGTCAAAGTGTCCAATAGCGATTAAGGAATGGTGCTTAATAATTTCACGGGATCGATCAGGTCTTTTATCGATTATGCATGCTTAATTGCCATTGCTCCCGTCGGTTGAAACCGACGGCAAAGTGTCCAATAGCGATTAAGGAATGGTGCTTAATAATTTCACGGGATCGATCAGGTCTTGTTCTCGATTATGCATGCTTAATTGGCATTGCTCCCGTCGGTTGAAACCGACGGCAAAGTGTCCGATAGCGATTAAGGAATGGTGCTTAACAATTTCACAGGATCAATCAGGTCTTTTATCGATTATGCATGCTTAGTTGCCGTCTCGCTTTAGCGGACGGTTTCAAAGGAAAAGTTAGCTTTGCCATTTTGTTTAACATTGCCGTCGGACTTTAGCGGACGGCTTCAATGCTAATGCATTGCAACAAATTCCTGTTCGGTTTTCAATTTTTGCCCAATTGGTTTCGATGCATTGCTTCTAATTAACCAGACTGCAAAGAAAGCTCCGATTAATGCCATTGCTGCACCAACGTTAGCTGGCCATGTATAATCGAAACCATACACTAGCGGAAGCCCGCCAAAGAAAGCGCCCAGCGCATTACCGATATTAAAGCTTGCCTGACTTGCCGAAGCCGCCAACATTTCTGAACCCTTTGCCGATTGGATCATCAGCATTTGAATAGGAGAGGCCAGTGCGAACGAAACTGCCCCGGTAATGAAAGTCATTACTAATGCCAGCGGTTGACTGAAAGAGGTAAAATGAACAACAACCAGAGTAATCACCATCGTCAAAAGCAATGCCGCCGAAGCTTTTGCGGGCGAAAACTTATCGGCCAGCAAGCCACCAAGATAGTTGCCGCCAAACATGCCTACCCCAGCGAGCATTAAAATGTATGTTACAGCGTTGGGCGAAAAGCCTGCAATGTTTGTCATTAAGGGAGCAATGTAACTGTACCACGAGAACAAACCGCCCGTTCCGATAGAGATCATAAAAATAATAATCCACGCTTCCTTTTTCTTAAAAAAGCTGAGCTCCGACTTAATGTCGCGGTTTTCAGTTGCAGGTAGCGAAGGCAGCAGGTACTTCAAACTTACCAAGGTTACTAAACCAACAAGAACAACCACGGCAAAAGAGATCCGCCAGGAAAAGTTATGCCCGATGAAAGTACCTAACGGCACGCCCAAGATATTGGCTATAGTTAAGCCCATAAACATTAAAGATACGGCCTGTGCCGCTTTGCCTTTCTCGGCAATTCTGCTGGCCACAACCGAACCCACGCCAAAAAAGGCGCCATGAGGTAGACCTGATAAAAACCGGGCGACAAACAAAGTATTAAATGACGGTGCAAAGGCCGAAAAAGCATTAAATGTGGTAAACATTACCATCAGGGCAAGCAATATTTTTTTAGGTGGATATTTACCGGCGATCATTACCAGTAGGGGAGCGCCAATTACTACGCCAAGGGCATAAGCCGAAATCAAGTGCCCTGCCTTGGGGATCGTCACGCTCAAATCGGTTGCAATGTCGGGGAGGAGGCCCATCATTACAAACTCTGTAATTCCGATGCCCAAACCGCCGAGTGTTAATGGAAGAAGATTTTTGTTCATAGCGCACTTAGTGTTAAAATTACACTAAGCAAAGGTAGGGCTTTTTGAGTTAAGGAAATGTAATATTTAAACCAGTGAAATTCGCAAGAACTTACCTGGTCATAGGGTCTTACCTCGTCGTAGCGTCTCGCTACGACTAATATTAAATTAATCGAACAATGACTTGTTAAAAAAAAAGCTGCTCCTATTGGGAACAGCTTTTTTTGGCATATGCTAATTTACTTCGATCTGCTATAGGCTAAAATCTTGTTGATGGTTTCATCTTGAGGATTTTTAGCCAATCGATCTAACTTACCTTTGATTTGATCATAAAATAAGTCGATTTCTGCATCAGATGCTATGTCTGTTTTAGACTGGAACATACTGTTGGTAGGTAAATTTACATTTGTTTTCGATGTAGAGGTTTTTGTCATAAGCAACTAAATGTTGAAGGTTTTTATATACCTTAACGCCCGTTTAATTGCTTTATTTCGATTTCTAAAAAAAAATATGTAACATTTTCGCTACCCTTTATAGGTCACTTCTTTTGTTTTAAGCATCTTACGCAGGTTACTTAGGGCGTAACGCATCCGTCCAAGGGCCGTATTGATGCTTACATCCGTCAGGTCGGCAATCTCTTTAAAGCTCAAATCTGCGTAATGGCGCATTAAAAGCACTTCTTTCTGCTCATCGGGCAATAAATGAATCATTGCTTTCAAATCTCTATGCGTTTGTTCCCTCAACATTTTCTCTTCCGCACTCTCATCATAGAAGTGTAGCATATTGAAGACATCCATTCCATCAGAACTTGTTATTATCGGAGTTCTTTTTTCCTTTCTGAAATAATCAATTACCAAATTATGGGCAATACGCATTACCCAGGGCAAGAACTTGCCCTCTTCGTTATATCTTCCAGATCGCAGCGTGTTAATTACTTTTATAAAAGCGTCTTGAAAAATATCCTCCGCCAAATATTGGTCTTTTACCAATAAGTAGATAGAGGTATAAATTTTACTTTTATGTCTTCGTAAAAGCTCCTGCAATCCATTCTCGTTCCCGGCAATGTATAACTTTACCAGGTCCTGATCATTATATGATTGTAAATTCATAGGTTTACCTACACTAAATCCCGTACTGTTTGCTAAAAATTAATTTGTAGATGTTTAATTTCTATAGCTTCTCTCCTATGTTTTTTATTGATTGTTAGTTTGGTTCTGAGGCTGTTATTGTTCAAAGAAAGTTATTTTTTTATCAAAAAACAAAAAATAAAATGTTAAAAAATAAATTAACCACCTCAGTACCCTATTTTTGTATGTTTTAAAAACCCAATGTTTGTTAAAAGGGTTATGTCTTAAATCCGACACTATTCATGAGCAAAAAAGAAGCCGAAAAAGATCCGCATAGAAATATTATCATAAAAGGTGCCCGAGTGCACAACCTAAAAAATATCGATGTTGCCATTCCGAAGAATAAACTGGTAGTGGTAACGGGTATGTCGGGATCGGGGAAATCTTCTCTGGCTTTTGATACATTATACGCTGACGGCCAACGCCGTTACGTGGAGAGCTTGTCATCTTACGCCCGCCAGTTTATGGGGCGCATGAATAAACCTGATGTAGATTATATTAAAGGTATTGCACCCGCCATTGCAATTGAACAAAAGGTAATAACCTCAAACCCACGCTCTACAGTAGGTACATCCACAGAAATTTACGATTACTTAAAACTGCTGTTCTCCAGAATTGGCAAAACCATTTCTCCCATCTCGGGTAAAGAGGTAAAAAAAGATTCGGTAAGTTCGGTAGTTGATTATGTTAGTGGTCTCGACG
>Ga0308165_1001503_pt1 | contig 32263 bp, 24 predicted proteins | sample PhyWR2_FD_201032 | JGI IMG/M metagenome (GOLD analysis project Ga0308165, IMG submission 201032) | Phyllosphere microbial communities from UC Gill Tract Community Farm, Albany, California, United States - DLSLW.R2 | ecosystem: Host-associated > Plants > Phyllosphere > Unclassified | place: USA... | reverse complement strand
ACCACACATGCAACCGACGATACCGTTGCCGCCGCGAATGAAAACGCGAACAACGCAAAGCAAAAACTGCATGAAGAGCAGCACAAAGGTGAACAGCTGAAGCTGAAATCCGAACATGCCGCTGAAGGCAAAAGCGAAAGCTTTGGCAGTAAAGTGAGTGAAGATTCGCAGAAAGCCTGGCATAAAACCAAAGAAGGTACCGAGAAAGGGTGGGATGCCACCAAAGAAGGCACCGAGAAAGGCTGGAATAAGACCAAAGAAGGCGCAGCAGAACTGGAAAAGAAAGTCACTGAATAATCCCGTTTCTCCCCTTCTAAAGGCCGCCTCGCGGCCTTTTTTATTACCTCGCCTAAAATATCCCGAATAACTTTCCTGCTCCATGCGTTTACACCCTGTCGCTTAATGGAGATCTCCCGATGATTCGCCTTTCACTGTTTTTGCTTACGCTGATGCTGTGCCCGAGTCTGCGCGCCATGCCTGTCAGCTATGCCATCGACACGCACAGTACCCCTATCACCCTGTCCTGGCGCGCGTTTGGAGGGATTCTTTCCTGGGCGAATCTCGACAGCGCGACGGGAAATGTGACGTTAGATCCTGAGAATGAATTTGCCGATCGCATCAACGTTAAAATCCCCGTCTCGACGCTGATCGCCTCCAACAGTTTGCTGACCTGGCAGCTCAAAAGTGACATGTTTTTCGATGCCGCACGCTACCCCAATATTGTGTTCAGCAGCACCAGAGTGGTGTCGCTCGGGAACGGGCGTTTCAGAGTGTTTGGGACGTTACAGGTTAAAGATGTTGCGCGCCCAGTGATCCTGGACGCGGTACTGGAAGATCGCGCGGCGACGGATACGATCGCCCTTCACGCCACGACCGCCATATCACGATCAGCCTTCCATATGGACAAATTCGCGATGGTGGTCGACGATCGCATCAATATCAAAATTGATATCCATGCCAGGTCATGACAGCGCAGAGTGCAGTTGTCGCGCGTTTTCATGTAACTGCGACGCAGGATTTCGGCCGATCAGAACAAATTGATAACCCCGGTTGTTCCACCACGCGACGTTCATGCCGTGTCGCGTTTCACGGGTGATATCCGTGCGACTCCCCTGTTCCAGCGGCGAAATACAGAGCGCCATAGGGCCGTAATCCGCATGTATCCAGGCTATCTGCGCGATAGACGTGCTGTCGTAGCGCAGGATGCGGACCATTTTCAGCTCTGCGCTTTGCAAGACCAACTGCTGTTCACTGACGTTTAACCCGATATCCTGGGCGGCACGCGTCAGCCCCTTCTCAATGACCGGCGGTGAACTGTCCAGATCGAGCAGCGTCTCCGCGCTATAGAGCGACATATATTGGGCTTCGAGATCGCGAATATGACCATTTTCGTCGCGCATCTCATCGGATGGACGCACCAGATACCCTAATGCCGAACCGATCGTCAGGAAGCTGAGCGACGCGGCAATCAACGCCCGACGGCTCACACCTGCGCGTTTCGTTGATTGCTCGCCCAGATAGGTATCCAGTTTTTCCTGCATTCGCGCTGAAGGGGCTTCATCCAGTAAAGGCGCAAAAGCGCGCGGATAATCCTGATTGCTTTTCATCAGCTCAGCGGTACGGGCGGCAAGTTGTTCATCGCTGTTGAGCTGTTGTTCAAAGGCGTGAGCGTCAGCGTGATCCATTTCGCCGTCAAGCCAGGCGACTATCGCATCATCGTCAAAAGGGGGAGCAAAACGTAGCGATTTCAAGATCGTTTCTCCTTTGCCGCAGGTCGAACCGTCGCCGTTTTGGCAAGCGTTGCCCGTGCGGTTGCCAGCCGGCTCATGATTGTGCCAATCGGTACCGACAGCGTATCTGCCGCCTCCTGATAGGTAAATCCTTCCACATACACCAAAAACACCGCGTTGCGCTGCGCTTCCGGGAGCACATTCACGCTCTGCATAATTTTTTGATAGTGCAGACGATCGTCATCCTGGCCATGCGTATCGGGGGCGATAAGCTCATCGCTGGGCACAAATCCCTGCCCCATCCGGACGTGGCGAGCGCGGAGATCGGAAATCCAAATCGAGTGCAGGATAGAAAAAAGCCATCGGTCGATACGCGTGCCAGGCGAGTATTGCGCGCTCCGTTCGAGCGCGCGCACGCAGGTGGACTGAACCAGTTCTTCAGCAAGATCCCGATTGCGGGACAGCACCAGGCCATAGCGCCAGAGGCGCGTCAGATGGGCTGCAAGCTGTTGGCGAACGTCACTGGTGGTGATTTTTATGGCCTCTTTAAGGGTCAGGATTCCGGATGCCCGTTAATGGCGTCCTGGAGGTCGCGATACTCTTCGCACTGTTGACCGCAAATCCCCGCGATAACCTGCAGTTGTTCTTTCGCCAGATCCGGACGGCCTTTCACCATCCAGGCCTCACCCAGATATTCGCGGGCTTTGGCGTAATTGGGCTCAAGGGCGAGCGAGCGCTGGTAGTAGCCAATTCCCTCATCGGTGCGCCCGAGCTTGCGCGTCGCATAACCGCGATAGTTCCAGGCCTCGGCGGTATTGGCGTTTTTCAGCGTATCCAGCAAATTCAACGCCGCCTGATACTCGCCTTTTTTAGCGAGATGATACGCATAATGGGTTTTATCCTGATCGCTAAGACGGCTCGATTTCTCCGGCACACACTGTTTCGTCGTGCTGTCGTAGACCTGGCCTTTCGGGCAATCCGGCGTTTTGCTCTCGGTATCATTATCACCCATCGCAAATGCCTGTGGGATCTGTAAACAAAATAGCAGCACTGGGATAACCAGGGAACGCGCGTTAAAAAGCGGCGATATCGCACTCATTTTCTACTCCTGTTGGGGTTTATCAGATGAACAAGGTGTAAACGCCCGAGCATCCCATTCTATTCGAAGAAAAATGAATTTTTTAATGACATAAAAATCATACTTATCGCCTGGCCCAAACCATGATATCCGGCGTTAAATTCATTAAAGCATTAACACCCGTTAAAACATTATTTCGATTAGCAGACTATTTTCTTATCGCCAGTTCTGTTTTAAATCCTGGTTGCAAACATAATATATCTTACCTCGCAAAATAAACCGTTCCTGAAATATCTATTTAGCACAGCTAAACTGACTATATATTTACATTCCAGCCTTGAACGATATATTCACCACTCACGCCTCAATCCATATTCAAAACCCAAATCTCATCCATCACCATAAGCCGCATGCGGAGCGGCTCACAGGCCATTTAACAATACTGATTTACACGCGAAAATATTAGGTTTAGATAGGCTTAACATCGATATCAATGGCACTTAATTTGCTTAATTTGTTATTTATAGCTATATCATTTTTAGACCTTTTAAAACGTTATCTCTATAAAACACAGGGTTTTAAATAACAGAAAAAAAAGCAACCACGACATTATTCACAGCAAAAAATCTGATTCATCTGATGTAGCCACTCGATATGCTGGCGGGCATCGGCCGCTCTGAAGAAAATGACGGTGAGCACTATTTCAAAAAATAGCGACTCCGCCGGGGGCGCTCTCTACCCGCAGAAAAGACATGGCTCCGTCGTGCACGCCATTTAATAAACTCTGTCGGGAGTCATCATAATATGAGCAAAATCTCTGTCATTTCAAAACTCACTGGCGTGGAAACCACCACGGAAGGCACTCAGGTTTCACTGGGTCAATCCTCTATTGTTAAGCTCGATGTTGGCAGAGCTGACATTTCGCACTACGCCCGCAACGGCAACGATCTGGTCGTCAACCTGAACTCCGGCGAAACCATTACGCTTAAAAACTTTTACGTCGGCGATGCGCAGGGCGCGAGCATGCTGGTGCTGGATGAAGGCAACGGCGCATTGTGGTGGATTGAAGATCCCACAGGGGTGGAACATTACGAGGCCATCTCCTCGATTGATGCGCTCATGGCGGCTTCAGGCGGCGAAGCGTCCGGCGGTGCCGCCATTTGGCCGTGGGTACTGGGCGGCGCGGCCATCGCAGGCGGGATTGCCGTGGCGGCAGGTAGCGGCGGTGGTGGTGGCGGAGACGGAGGAGGAAGTGATGGGAACAATAATAACCCCGGCAACCTGGGGAATTCCGAGAACCCCGCAATTCCTGATACCACGCCGCCCAACGCCCCGACAAATCTCGCCTTCTCCGCCAACGGAACGACTGTGACCGGTACGGCGGAACCTAACAGCACCATCACGCTCAGAGATGCGAACGGCAACCTGGTCGGCACGGGCAAAACCGGCAGCGACGGGAAATTCACCATTGAGCTGGGCACGCCGCTGACTAACGGCGAGCACATCACCGCAACCGCGACCGACGCCGCCGGGAATATCAGTCAAGACGGTCACGCGACCGCCCCCGATCTGGTGACCCCCGATGCCCCAACGCTGATCCTTGTTACCGATGATACGGGGAGCATCACCGGCCCTCTCACGCAAAATCAGGTCACCGATGATAACCGCCCAACGCTCAGCGGCAGCGGCGAACCCGGCACCCTGATTACGATTTACGACAAAGGCGTGCAAATCGGGACGACCAAAGTGGGCGTAAACGGTAGCTGGTCGTTTACCCCCGGCACGGCTTTATCAGAAGGTAACCACTCTCTGACGCTGACCGCCACCGATGCGGCGGGTCATGTCAGCGTCCCGTCCGGCGCATTCACGCTCATGGTGGATACCGTTGCGCCAAATGCCCCGATAGTGACGCTCAATGCAGGTGGCACCGAAATAACCGGGACCGCCGAGCCAAACAGCACCATCACCATTACCAGCAATAATGTGACGATCGCGACGGGCAAAGCCGATGGCAACGGCAATTTCATCATTCAGCTAACGCCTGCACAGATTGATGGCGAAACCCTTCGCGTTGTTGCCGCCGATGAAGCAGGGAATACCAGCCTTCCCGCCACGACGACCGCACCTGACAACACCGCTCCCGCCATCCCGACAAATCTGACCGTCGATACCGGCGGGAATAACGTCTCAGGCACCACGGAACCTCACTGCACGGTCACGATAAAAGCCCCCAATGGCGACGTGATTGGTGAAGCGGCGGCAGACGGCAACGGGCATTTCACCGTACCGATTTCGCCCGCGCATACCAATGGCGAAGTGCTGCTCGTGGTCGCGACCGATACGTCGAGCAACACCAGCCTGCCAGGGCAGGCGGATGCCCCTGATACCACCAGACCGCTCGCGCCGGACAATCCTGTCGTGACTGCCGACGGCACCACCGTGACGGGCACCGCAGAGCCTGGCAGCACCGTCACCATTCGGGAAGATGGCGTGAAAATCGGTGAGGGCAAAGCGGACGATCTTGGCAACTTCAGCGTGACCATTACCCCGCCAAAACTGAACGGAGAAACCCTCACCGCAGACGCCACCGATAAAGCCGGAAACACGGGGCCAACGGCAAATGCTGCCGCACCGGACATCACGCCCGCGCAGACGCCAACCATACTGTCCGTGGAGGACGGCGTCGCTAACGTGACGGGGCCTGTCCAAAACGGCGGGCTGACCAACGACAATACCCCGACGATCACTGGCACCGGCGAGCCAGGAACGCTGGTTTACATCTACAGCGGTGACAATCAGATAGGCACCGCCAACGTGCTTCCCAACGGCACCTGGTCCTTTAAGCCAGTCGTGCATTTGCCGGAAGGCGGACATGTGATGACCGCCGTCGCCGTGGACGACGCGCTCAATCGCAGTGCAACGTCAAACAGCTGGAGTATCACCGTCGATAGCCTCGCGCCTGCGGCTCCGGTGATTACCCAGGTGGTTGATGACGTCCCGGGTCGAACCGGCGCGCTCGATATCAACGAAGTTACCAACGACAATCGCCCCACGCTCAACGGGACGGGTGAACCCGGCGCAACCATCAGCATTCGTCTCGACGGCACGCAAATTGGCACGGTGCTGGTCAATGACGGCGGGGCCTGGACCTTCACGCCTACGATTGTTATCCCGAACGGGCAGCACACTCTGACCGCTGCTGCGATTGATAAAGCGGGCAACGTCGGAACGGCGTCGGGCGGATTTACCTTCACGGTGGACACGACTGCCCCGCTGCCGCCGTCCATCAACACGGTCACGGATAACACCGGTGACGTTAAGGGAACCCTCACCAGCGGTTCACCCACGGACGAAACCCATCCCGCGATGCAAGGCACAGCTCCTGCGGGCACCACGATTACTATTTACGACGGCACGACGCTGCTAGGCACAGCCGTGCTCGATGGCAACGGCGGCTGGAGCTTTACCCCACCGAATACGCTCACCGACGGCACGCACGTATTAACCGCAGTGGCGACAAACGCCGCAGGAACCTCAACCTCGTCGGGCTCATTTACGCTGGTGGTGGACACCGTCGCACCCGCCACGCCTGATTCACCAGACATCACCGTCAATCCGGATAACGCCCCCACCGGTACGCCGCTAAATCCTGGTGAAGCGACGCGCGATACTTCGCCAACGCTGAGCGGCACCGGGAATGTGGGTGATACGGTCACGATTTACATCGATGGGGTGAAACAGCCGGATGTGGTCATCGTCAATGATGACGGGAAATGGAGCTGGTCGCCTGTTCCGCCGCTGACCAACGGGACGTATGACATCGCGTTAACCGTCACCAATAAAGACGGTGCGGGCAATGAAAGTGCGCCGTCGCAGCCGGTCACGATTGTGATTGATACCGACGCGCCGAACACGCCAGCCGCGCCGGTGGTGACGGATAACGTCACTGAAATAACCGGCCCTGTTGGCGATAACGGCAGCACCAACGATCCGCGTCCGGTTCTGAGCGGGACGGGTACGCCAAACGATGTGATCACCATTTATGATAGCGTCGGCGGTGCGCCAAAAGTGGAAGTGGGTCAGGTCACCATCGGTGCCGACGGCAACTGGACCTGGCGACCGGATACTCCCCTGACACAAACGTCGCACACGTTCACCACCACCGCCACGGACGAAGCGGGCAACGTCTCGGGAACGTCTGGCGCCATCAAAGTGACAATCGATACCGATGCCCCCCTGCCTCCAGCAATTACGGATGCGGGCGGCGTGGTCAATAACGGCGCGACGCAGGATACCACCCCGACCATTTCAGGGACTGGCGTCACTGGCGATACGATCCTTATTTATAATAACGGCGTGCAAATCGGGACGGCGACGGTGGCAGGCGGCGTCTGGAGCTTTACGCCAACCACCGCGCTGAGCGAAGGGCCGCACACGCTGACGGCGGCGCAAGTCGACGCAGCCGGTAACGTCAGCGCCCTGAGTCCGGTCTATACCGTTACCGTCGATACCCTCGCGCCCACCACGCCGCAGATTGACGATATTTCTTCCAGCACGCTGTCTAACGGCGTTCTGTACACCAATGACAATACGCCAACGCTGACCGGCACCGGCGAGCCGCGCACCGTGATCACCGTCTCTATTGACGGGACTGCGTCGACGGTCACCGCCACGGTTCAAGCTGACGGGACCTGGAGCTGGACGTCGCCTACGGCGCTTCCCGATACCCCGCATGTCATCACCGTCACGTCCAGCGATGCGGCGGGCAATACCTCTGGCACCTCGACCACTAACGTGACGGTGGATACCGATGCGCCCGCGGCTCCGGTCGTGACGGTGCTGGCTATCGAAGGCACTCCGATCACCGGTACGGCTGAAGCCGGCTCGCTGGTGATTATCACCGGTCCCGGCCCGGGCGGCACCACCATTGAGCTGGGTCGCGGCATTGCGGTGGGCGGTAATTTCTCCATCGCCCTTTCGCCTGCGCAAACCAACGAAACGACGCTGACGATTGTCGCCACGGATGCGGCGGGCAACCTCAGCGATCCCACCAGCTTTAACGTCGTGGATGCTCCCGATCTGCCGGACGTGCCGGTCATCACCTCAATCGCTGATAATAACGACACGGACAGCATCGAAGTGAAAGGGGGGAGTTCCGACGACACCACGCCGGTTATCAGCGGAACTGGCCCGCTCAACAGCACCATTACCCTGTATCTGAACGGTGTGGAGATCACCACGATTGTGCTGGACCCGGGGCAAACCACCTGGAGCTATACCGTTCCGGCGGGAAGCGCGCTGGCAGAAGGCATCTACAATTTCACGGCCACCGCGACGGTCGGCACAATAACCAGTGGGCTTTCAGCGGCGGCGACGGTGACTATCGACCTGACGGCACCGAACGTCCCTGCGATTGGTGCGGTGACCGATGACGTCGGGCCAGGCACCGGCCCCCTGACCCACAATCAAATTACCAACGACAGCCAGCCCACGCTGACCGGCAATGCGACGGCGGGCGATACCATTTCCGTCTACAGCAACGGCGCGCTGCTCGGCAGCGTATTGGTCGGTCCGACGGGTACGTGGAGCTTTACTCCAACGAGTGCGCTGGCCGAGGGCAGCAATGCGCTCACCATCAGAGCCACCGATCCGGCCGGGAACCAAAGCGGCCCTTCCGCGCCATTCACTGTGCTGGTCGATACGGTCTCCACCACGCCGGTGATTTTGGGTGCGGAAGATAACGTCGGCACGGTAGAAAACATCCCGACTAACGGCGTCACCAACGACACCACGCCGACGCTCTCCGGTTCGGCAGAAGCCAACAGCGTCATCGCGATTTTTGAAGGCGCCACGCAGATTGGCACCGCCATCGCCAACGGCAGCGGCGTGTGGACATTCACCCCTGCCGCCGCCCTGAGCGAAGGCTCACACACCTTCACCGTCAAAGCGACCGATCCGCAGGGCAACGTCAGCATGGCTTCCAATGCGTACACGGTGGTTATCGACATCACTCCTCCAGCGGTACCGGTGCTGAACACGGTTAACGACAATGTGACTGGCGGCGCGTTCGGCAATTTAACCACGGGGCAAGTGACAAACGACGCGACCCCAACCCTGAACGGAACGGGCGTGACGGGCAGCACGATCCATATTCTCAATAACGGCGTTGAAATTGGCACGACAACCGTCGTCAACGGCGCGTGGACCTTCACGCCGCCCGCTAATTTGCCGGACGGCGCTTACAACATCAGGATCAACGCCAGCGACGCGGCGGGCAACGTGTCGGCGAACTCGCCGGTCTTCGCGTTCACGGTCGACACCACACCACCGGCAGCACCGCCTGTGCCCACGGTGCTGGATGATGTCGGCCCGGTGATCGGGGAGATAATCAGCGGCGGCACCACTAACGATAATCGGCCAACCTTTAACGGCACGGGCGAAGTCGGGGCCACCATTACCCTGCTGAATGACGGACAACCGTTCGGCACCGCCGTCGTCAACGCCCAGGGCAACTGGACATTCACCCCGACCGCACCGCTGGCCGAAGGCACGCACACCATCACCCTTGCCGCGACCGATGTCGCGGGCAATACCAGCCCCACCACCAGCACGTTCGAGCTGACGGTCGACACCTTCGCGCCAACCGCACCGGCCATTATTAACGCGACCGATAATGTGGGAACCGTCCTGATTCCGGTGACCCACAACAAAACCACCGATGACACCACGCCAACGCTGAACGGGACGGCGGCGGGCAACGCAACGGTGACAATTTATGAAAACGGCAGCGTCGTGGGTACGGTTCAGGCCAACGCATCGGGCGAATGGAGCTTTACCCCTGGCAGCGCATTAAGCAACGGGAGTCACACCTGGACCGCCACCGCGACAGACGCGGCGGGCAACGTCAGCGTGGCTTCGCCTGGCTTCACGGTCATTGTCGATACCATTGCGCCGCTGGCCCCGGTGATTACGCAGGCGCTGGACGACGTCGGCACCGTCACCGGACCGCTGAGCAATGGACAAACCACCGATGACACCGTACCGCGTCTGGTCGGAACCAGCGAACCTAACGCCACCATCAACATTTTTGACGGGAACACGGTAGTCGGTACCACCATCGCCGATGCCAGCGGTAATTGGGAAGTCACCCTCAACACCACGCTGCCCGAAGGCCCACACCAGTTTGTCGCGCAAGCCACTGATGCGGCGGGCAACAACAGCGATCCGTCGGCACCGTTCAGCCTGAACATTGACCTCTCGCCGCCCGCCATTCCGATGCTGGTGAGCGTGCTGGATGACGTGGGCACCACGACCGCGATTAACAGCGGGCAGGTCACCAACGACGCACAGCCCACGCTCAGCGGGACGGCTGAAGCAGGTTCGACGATTAAAATCTTTGATAACGGCGTACAAATCGGCAGCGTGACGGCAACAAACGGCAGCTGGAGCTTTACGCCAACGCCAGCGTTAGCCGACGGTCAGCATCCGCTGACGATCACCGCCACCGATCCGTCAGGTAACACCAGCGATCCGACAACACCGTTTGTGCTGAATCTGGATGCCACCCCGCCGAATGCGCCGATCATCACCTCGATCGTCGATGACGTCGGCCCGAACCTGGGCACTATCACGGGAGGCACGCCAACCAACGATACGCAACCGACGCTGAACGGCACCGCCGAAGCCAACGCGGTGGTGCGCATTTACGACGGTAATACGCTGGTGGGCACCGTTACCGCCGATGCCAACGGCAACTGGACGCTGCCGCAAACCGCCACCATTCTGACCAACGGCCAGCATAACTTCACGGCCACCGCCACCGACGCTGCGGGCAACACCAGCGCGCCGTCGTCTATCTCGTCGGTCGTGGTCGATACTGTCGCCCCTAACCTGCCGACCACGCTCGCGGTCATCACCAACGGGACGCACGTCACCGGTGTTGCCGAAGCGGGCAGCACCGTAACGATTACCACCAGCGGCGGAACCGTGCTGGGCACCGCAACGGCGGACGGTACAGGCAGCTTTAACGTCATCATTTCACCGCCGCAAACCAACGGCGAATCACTGCTGGCCTTTGCGACCGATAAGGCCGGAAACGTGGGCGGCAATGCAACCGTCGTCGCGCCGTTTACTAACTTGCCCAACGCGCCGGTGATCGTGACGGTTGACGATAACGTCGGCACGTTAATTGGTAATCTGACCAACGGGAAAGCGACCGATGACACCACGCCAACGCTGAGCGGCACGGCGCAGCCAAACTCCACCGTCACGCTATACAACAACGGCGTGGCGATGGGCACCGCGACCACCGACATCAACGGAGACTGGTCGTTTACCACGCCGGTTCTGAGCCAGGGATCGCACGCGTTCACCGCCACGGCCACCAACGTGGTCGGCGGCATCGGCCCGGTATCGTCGCCCACCACCATTATTGTCGATACCGTTGCGCCGAACGCGCCAAACGGGATCTTTAACGCCGACGGCAGCGTTTTGACCGGCAGCGCCGAAGCGGGCAGCACCGTGACGATTCGCCTGCCCGATGGTTCAACGGTCACCACCGTCGCCAACAGCGGCGGCACGTACAGCTACACCTTCCTGAACAAACAAACAGAAGGCAATACGCTGCAAATCACCGCCACCGATGCCGCCGGGAACACGTCAAATCCGGGTTCGGTGCTGTCGCCGGTGGTCCCGCTGTCGGCCAGCACCAACGTGGAGGAGCTGGATATCAGCACCGCGGCCACCGTCACCAACGCGCAGTACAGCGATTACGGATTCCTGCTGGTCGGCGCGCTCGGTAACGTCCTGACGCTGCTGGGCAACGATACGGCGCAGGTGGATTTTGTGGTCTCCAACGGCGGCAACGCGGATATCTCGATCAACGCAAACGCCACGGGCGTGGTGCTCTCGCTGCTCAACACGCTGGAGGTGGTGGTTCAGCGCTGGGACGGCGTCAATAATACCTGGACGACGGTGGTTGATACCGGCCTGCCGCAGTTTGCCAACCTGCTGACGCTGGGGGCGAGCGGCGTGACGCTGAACATGACCGGGCTGGAAAACGGTCAGTATCGCGTCCTGAGCTATAACACCAATCTGCTGGCAACGGGCTCGTACACCAGTCTCGACGTAGACGTGACCGAAACCAGCGCCGGGACTATCACCGGGATCCCAACCCAAAGCGGCAACGTCATTTACGACATAGACCCGACGACGGGCAGCGATAACGCGCCAGCGGGAACCCGCATCACGGCAGTGACCGACGCGCAAGGTAACGCAGTCAACGTGACGGCGGACGGCACCATAATTCAGGGGCAGTACGGCACGCTGACCATCAACCTGAACGGCAGCTATACCTACACGCTGACCAACACCAGCGCCGCGGTGCTGGGTCGGACCGAGAGCTTCACCTATACCATCGGACATAACGGGGCCAGCGCCTCGGCCAAACTGGTCATTTCGCTCGGCGCGAATACCGTCACCAATAGCGTCACGGCGGTCGACGATACGGGATCGCTGACCTACGACACCAGCGTGCACGCGATGAACAACGGCCCGTCTTCTCAGGGCGGATTCACCGTTGCGGGCGTTAATCTTGGCAGCACGCTGGGGCTGAACCTGCTCGACGATCTGAGCAATCCAATCATCTACAGCGTGCAGGAAGGTACCACCCGTACGATGACCATTCAGGCCTCGGTCGGCGGCGTGGCGCTGGCGTCGGTATTTGACCTCTACATCTATAAATTCAACGATGCAACGCAGACCTTCGAGCAGATGCGCGTTCAGCCGGGCTGGCTGCGCGCGCCGCTGCTGGGCGGGACGTCGGGCACGCTGACGCTGAATCTGCCGGCGGGCGAGTACCTGTTCCTGCTCAATACCGCGGCGGGGATCACGGTGCTCACGGGGTATACCCTGAACGTGCTGGAGGACCATGTTTATAATGTGGCAAGCGTCGGGGCATCGACGACGGGCGACGTGCTGGCGGACGATATTGCGCCGCAGGGCACGCTGGTCACCGAGGTCAACGGCGTCACCGTTAACGCCACGGGCGTCACCGTGATTCAGGGTGAATACGGTACGCTGACGATTAACGCTCAGGGGAATTACACCTACACCCTGCGCAGCGGCATCGGCGCGGATCACATTAAAACGCCGGATACGTTCGTCTACACCATCACCGCGCCAAACGGGGATAAAGACACGGCGTCGCTGAACATCACCCCAACCGCACGGGCGATGGATGCGGTGAACGACATTAGCGCCGTGATGGACGTGACCTCCCTGCACCATACCACCGCGTACTCAGACACCACCGTGGGCACGGCAAGCTGGACCACGGCTCTGTTTTCGTCTACCCAGGGCAGCGGCAGCGGTACGTTTGTGGTGGATGCCAACACGGCGCTGCATAACGTGGCGCTGCACTTCAACGTCGCCTCGCTGCTGGCGCTGGGCGGGTTGACGGTGAATTGGTCGATCAATATCGGATCTACGGTTATCCGCACCGGTTCGTTTACCGGCGGCGCGCTGCTGGGCGGCAAAATCGATATCAACCTCGCCGGACTGGATCTGGATGCCGGAACCTACACGCTGAACTTCACCGGCAACGTGCCGGGGCTGAGCGTGGGCGGCATCCTTATCACCCCAAGCGTGACCGGTACGGCCTACTCGCTGAGCCAGTTTGATTCCACCAGCGGACATGCGGTTACCGGCAATATCTTTGACGGTACCGACTCGCAAGGGGCGACGGATCAGCTGCATTCCGTGGATACCCGTCTGAGCATTACCGGCTACAACGGCGTCACCACTACGCTGGATCCGTACACCGCCAGCACCGCGACGTCGACCATTCAGGGGCATTACGGCACGCTGTCCATCGGCGCTGACGGCCACTACACCTACACGCTAAACACCGGGGTTTCACTTTCCAGCATCACATCAAAAGAGGTCTTTAACTACACCCTGACCGATGCGGCGGGCAAAACGGACAGCGCCTCACTGACCATCAATATGGCACCGCAGTTCATCAGTTCGGAGCATAACGATCTCATCACCGGGACGGCCTACGGTGACACTCTGATTTATCAGGTGCTGAACAACACCGTGGGGAATGCCACGGCGGGCAACAGCAGCGGCGATCACTGGACCAATTTCTCGATAAGCCAGGGGGACAAAATTGACATCGGCGATCTGCTGGTGGGCTGGAACGGACAGTCCTCAACGCTTGGGAATTACGTCCACGTAACCCAAAGCGGTAATAACACTGTGATCTCTATCGACCGCGACGGCGCAGGCAGTGCCTACACTAATACCACGCTTGTTACGCTGGACAACGTTCAGGCCACCTATGACGAGTTAGTCAACCAGCATCACAACATCATTACCTGATAGCAAAAGCCAGAAATGACCCGGGCGTACAGCGCCCGGGCGCAGGCATGAAGCAGCCTTTTTTATTAGGGACAAACAATGGGAAGAAAGATGCCTTACTGGTGGCTCTCATGCTGCCTGATATCTGTGCCTGCTCTCGCAGCAAATCCGGCGTCGGTGATAAACCCCGGCCTGCTGAGCAACGAACAGGAATTGCCCTCACTGAATGGCCGTATCGCCCCTGCGCCGGGTAAAGCGGCACCGGGAACGCTCAAGCTTGGCGAAGCCGTCAATCGCGCGGTTAGCTGGCATCCGACCATCAGTGAAGCCGTCGGCAAACTGTATGAGCAATCGGAAGTCGTCGACGTCGCCAAATCCAAATATTATCCGCAAATTAACGCGGGCATGGACAATGGCTTTACCCACAACGGCGACGGCAACGACTTTAGCCCGTCGCTGGTTTTGTCGCTCTCCCAGATGCTGTATGACTTTGGCAAAGTCGCGAGTCAGGTTCGCGCCGAAACCGCGGGCGTCGCCCAGCAGCAGGCCAACGTACTGGTGAGCATTGATACCATCGCCCACGATACCGCGCTGGCGATGGTGCAGGTGCAAACCTGGCAGCAAATGGTGGAAACCGCCAAAGAACAGCTGGATGCGCTGTCCTCTATCGGGTCGCTGACCCGCCAGCGCAACGACGAAGGCGCAACGTCGCTGTCCGACGTGGTGCAGACCGACGCGCGTATCGAAGGCGCGCGCGCGCAGCTGATGCAATATACCGCCAGCCTCGACAGTTCCCGCGCCACGCTGATGAGTTTTCTTGGCTGGAATAACCTGAATCAAATCAGCAACGATTTTCCCGATAATCTCAAGCGCAGCTGCGATATCGCCGAACCGGACGACCGTCTGGTGCCGGCGGTGCTCTCCGCCTGGGCACAAGCCAACGTGGCGCAGGCCAATCTGGATTATGCCAACGCACAAATGACGCCGACCGTCTCGCTTGAGCCGGAAGTGCGCCACTATCTTAACGACCGTTATTCAGGCAACGAAACGCTGGATCGCACGCAATATTCCGCGTGGGTGAAAGTCCAGATGCCGCTGTATCAGGGTGGCGGATTGACCGCGCGGCGTAACGCTGCCGGGCACGCCGTTGACGCGGCGCAATCCACCATTCAGCGCACGCGCCTCGACGTGCGGCAAAAGCTGCTGGAATCGCGCAGCCAGGTGATGAGCCTGCTGAGCACGTTGCAAATTCAGGGTCGTCAGGAAGCGCTCAGCATCCGCACCCGCGAACTCTATCAGCAACAGTATCTGGATCTCGGCACCCGCCCGCTGTTGGACGTGCTCAACGCCGAGCAGGAAGTGTATCAGGCGCGGTTTACGCAGCAGCAAACCCTCGGGCAACTGCATCAGCTCCAACTGAGCTGCCTGTATAACACGGGCCGTTTGCGGCATTCGTTCGATCTTGAGAACCGCACGATTCAGACGGTGGAGATCCAGCCATGAAGCCAACCGATATTCCGCAGGATGACACGCTGTCCGATGAGTCGCTGGCGCACTGGGCGCAGGCGTTTGGACACGTCGCCAGCCGTTACCGCGTGGCCTGTTCCCCAGGCGCGCTGGTGGCAGGCGCGCCGTGGCTGAAAGGCAAACCGATGGTGCCCGCACTGACGCAGCTGGCGCGAGAAGCGGGACTGTCGTTTCAATTGCTGACCGCCACGCAGCAGTCCATCAACAGCTGGCGGCTGCCGGTGGTGGTGGAACTCAACGAAGGCAAAATCGGTGTGATTGAGCATTTCGACGGCGAAGACACGCTGGATATCTGCTTTATCGATGCCACACCCCAAAACAACCGCGTGTCGATGACCGCGCTGCTGCCCGCCATTCGCCACGTCGTCGCCTTGCGTCCGCTGGCAGCGCTGAAAGACAGCCGCGTCGATGCCTATATCTCGAAATACCGTCCGGACTGGCTGTACCGGCTGGTGATGCGAGATTTGCGCCCGTACACCTGGGTGATGCTGGCGGCGCTGTTTATCAACGTGTTATCGCTCTCCGGGATCCTGTTTTCGATGCAGGTGTATGACCGGGTGATCCCCGCGCAATCCTATCCGACGCTTTACGTGCTCACCATCGGGGTGCTGATCGCCACGCTGTTTGGCTTTGTGCTGCGCATGGCGCGCGGGCACATTATGGACTTGCTCGGGAAACGCGCCGATCTGCGCGTGTCGGATCGCGTGTTTGGCCACGCGCTGCGCCTGCGCAACAGCGCGATCCCCCGCTCCACCGGCAGCTTTATTTCGCAGCTGCGCGAGCTGGAGCAGATCCGCGAGATGGTCACCTCGTCCACCATTTCGACGATCGTCGATTTGCCGTTCTTTTTCCTGTTCGTGATCGTGCTGGCGATCATCGCGCCGCAGCTGGCGTGGATCGCGCCGGTCGCCGCCGTGCTGATGGTGCTGCCCGGTTTGCTGCTGCAAAAGAAACTGGCGGCGCTGGCAAAACAGTCGGCCCACGAATCGACGCTGCGCAACGCGGTGCTGGTCGAAAGCGTGCAGGGGCTGGAGGACATCAAGCTGATGCAGGCGGAAAACCGCTTTTTGCAGCAGTGGAACAGCTATATCCAGATCACCGCCGAATCTGGGCTGAAAACCCGCGAGCTGACGCAAAACCTCATTAGTTGGGGAATGACCATTCAAAGCCTGGTGTATGCGGGTGTGATTGTCGTGGGCGCGCCGATGGTGATTGAAGGCACGCTCACCACCGGTTCGGTGGTCGCCGCCTCAATGCTGGCCTCGCGAATGATCGCCCCGATGGCCACGCTGTGCGGCGTGCTGGCGCGCTGGCAGCAGGTGAAAGCGGCGAAAGAAGGGCTGGACAGCATTATGCAACTGCCGACGGAAAATCAGCGGGAAGAGACGCCGATCCGCCAGGACGTGCTGCGCGGGCATTATCTGTTCGATCAGGCGCAGTTCCGCTATCACCCGGAAGATCCGCGCATGGCGCTGCGCATCAACCGACTGGAGATCAAACCCGGCGAAAAAGTGGCGATCCTCGGGCGCAACGGCGCGGGTAAATCGACTCTGTTGCAGGCTTTAGCGGGCGGAATGGATCTCGCGGGCGGCGAATTGCGCCTCGATAATCTCAGCCTCCCGCACCTCGACGTGGCGGATGTGCGGCGCAACGTCGGTTTTATGACCCAAAACGCACGCCTGTTTTACGGCACGCTGCGCGAAAACATCACGCTGGGCATGCCGCGCGCCACCGATGAAGAAATTTTCGCCGTACTGGACATGTGCGGTGCGGCGAGCTTTGTGCAAAAGCTGCCGAAGGGGCTGGATTATCCCATCATGGAAAACGGCGTCGGGCTGTCGGGCGGGCAGCGCCAGTCGGTTTTACTGGCGCGCATGTTCCTGCGCGATCCGAATATCGTGCTGATGGACGAACCCACCGCGTCGCTCGACGAACACACCGAGCGCGAATTTATCCAGCGCCTGAATGACTGGCTCGGCAACCGGACGCTGATTGTCGCGACGCATCGCGTGCCGGTGCTGGAACTGGTGGAGCGCGTGGTGGTGCTCAAAGAAGGCATGCTGGTGATGGATGCGCCAAAAGCGCAGGCGCTGAGCAATAGCCGGATGCAGCAGCAACAGCAGGCAAATGGACGGGAGTGGAAAAATGAAAATCAGTCAGCGTGAAGTGGCCGCGATGGACGATCTGGATAACGCGCTCAATTCCGAAAGCGGCTACTCCGGCGCACGCAGTATTGTCATTTTTTCCCTGCTGCTGTTTATCGTCGTTGGCGTCTGGGCGTGGTACGGCATTCTGGATGAGGTATCGACGGGCACGGGAAAAGTGATCCCCAGCTCCCGCGAGCAGGTATTGCAGTCGCTCGACGGAGGTATTCTGGCGGAATTGACCGTCCACGAAGGCGATCAGGTACAGGCGGGACAAGTGCTGGCGCGCCTCGATCCCACCCGTTCGGAATCGAACGTCGGTGAAAGTGCCGCGCGCTACCGGGCGTCGCTGGCCTCCAGCGTGCGGCTGACGGCGGAAGTGAGCGATCTGCCGCTGGTGTTCCCCGCTTCACTGCAAAAATGGCCGGACCTGATTGCCACTGAAACGCGGCTGTACACTTCCCGGCGGGCGCAGTTAGAAGACACCCAGCGGGAGCTGAAAGCCGCGCTGAGTCTGGCAAATAAAGAGCTGGATATTACGCAACGCCTGATCAAAACCGGTGCCGCCAGCCGGGTAGAAGCCCTGCGTCTTCAGCGCCAAAAAAGCGATCTGGAGCTGAAGCTTACCGATGTGCGCTCGCAGTATTACGTGCAGGCGCGCGAGGCGCTGTCGAAAGCCAATGCGGAAGTGGATATGGTGTCCGCGGTGCTGAAGGGCCGCGAAGATTCGGTGACGCGCCTGACCGTGCGATCCCCGGTGCGCGGGATCGTGAAAAATATCAAAGTGACGACCATTGGCGGTGTGATCCCACCCAACGGCGAACTGATGGAGATCGTGCCGGTGGACGATCATTTGCTGATCGAAACGCGCCTGTCCCCACGCGATATCGCCTTTATCCATCCAGCGCAAAAAGCGCTGGTGAAGATAACCGCCTACGATTACGCGATCTACGGCGGATTGCAGGGCGTGGTCGAAACCATTTCGCCGGACACCATCCAGGATGAGGCCAAGCCCGAAGTGTTCTATTACCGCGTGTTTATTCGCACCAGCCAGGACTATCTGGTCAATAAAGCAGGCAGGCATTTCTCGATTGTGCCAGGGATGATCGCGACGGTGGATATCAAAACCGGCGAGAAATCAGTGATGGATTATATGATTAAACCGTTTAACCGCGCGAAAGAGGCGATGCGGGAACGCTAAGGCTTTCCCCCGTGCGCTCAACGATACACGGTCAACATTTTCTTTGAGCGCGCGGATAATCTGCAACGCTTTGCATACCTGTCTCTCATTCCTGAAACCGCCTCGCAGCGTGTACATTCTCTCTTTCTCCCCCCTTCCCTTTGTCCCATCTGAACGCTTATTTTGCCGTTGGATTTCACGCATGATTCTCACTGCGGCGTGAAAACCGATATCGATTAACCAGGCTAAAAATAGACAATGAATGCACTTGCGCACAGTGCAAGAGTGCAATAACATCAACGCAGCTTCACAGGGATCGGAGCTAAAATGCATCATGATGAAAAGCATTAATCACTTTCGCGATCGATGGCTTGAGGATTTTTTTCTGTATGGGAAATCACCGAATATCTTCCCTTCAAGCATCGAAGCCGCTCTGGCGAGAAAACTGGATATCATCAACGTCGCATCGCGATTTGCGTTCCCCGCCAGGCAATATGTACGAAGTGCTGCATCCGCCTCTGGAGGGATTTTCATCCATCCGGGTTAACAAGCAGTACCGATTGATATTCCGCTGGGAAAATGGGAAAGCCGACGATCTCTATCTTGCTCCCCATAAATATAAGTCCTACAGGTGAGGTAAAAACAATGACACTTCAGCAGACTACGCGTAAACCCACTACGCCCGGCGATGTGTTGCAATACGAGTATCTTGAGCCGCTCAATCTGAAAATTGCGGATCTGGCAGAGATGCTTAACGTACACCGTAATAGCATCAGCGCGCTCGTGAACAACAACCGTAAACTGACTGTCGAGATGGCGATCAGGCTTTCCAGAGTGTTCGATACAACGCTTGAATTTTGGCTCAATCTGCAGCTCAACGTGGATATCTGGGAGGTGCAGAATAATGCGCGAACTCAGGAAGAGCTGAGCCGTATCAAGACGGTGGCTGAAATCCTGGCGAAAAGAAAATCTCAGCAACAGGATATCGCCTGACGTTTCTTATCGAGGATGGCGATAAAATACGGCAAACATCTTTAGCAAGGAGCTTCCATGCGTCAACGTACTATCGTCTGTCCGATTATCCAGAATAACGGTGCCTATTTGCTGTGCAAAATGGCCTCCGATCGCGGCGTGTTTCCCGGCCAGTGGGCACTTTCGGGTGGCGGCATGGAGCCAGGCGAAACCATGGAAGACGCGCTACGCCGTGAGATTCGCGAGGAACTGGGCGAGCGGCTTGAGATTACCGACGTTAAACCCTGGGCGTTTCGCGATGACATCCGCGTGAAAACCTACGCTGACGGCACCACAGAACAGATTTACATGATCTACCTGATTTTCGATTGCATCAGCGCCAATCGCGACGTGACCTTTAACGAAGAGTTTCAGGACATCGCATGGGTTTGCCCTGAATCACTGAAAACGCTTGATTTGAACGAAGCGACGCGCCTCACGTTTACGCAGAAAGGTTTGCTGTAGCACGCCTCTGAATCGGCTTAAATCACCCGGCCTGCTGCGGTGTACCGGAGAAGTAAATGCTCAAATAGCGGGTGAACTTGCCTAAAAAGACGCCCGCAAACACGCCGCCGGAGACAATCGCGAATGCGCTCATGCCGGGTTGTTGCAGCGTTTCGGGGGACATTGCGGTCATCACGCCAAGCACGTATTTCACCAGAAACGCCAGCATCATAAGCGGCAGCGCCGAATAATCGGCCTGACGATGGATGCTGCGCGGTGCTGCTGCGCGGGTTGTCGAAACGCGCTTAATCAGCACAAAGCCCAGCGCTGCGCCCGCCAGAATCCCGGCAATCCACAACGCGAAGGTGCTGAGGGTTAATTGACGGTGCACCACCAGATCGTAAATATCCCAGAAAAGGAAAATCGCCGGGATGATGGCGAGTTTTTCCAGCGTCACGGTGGCGGGCTTGCGAGCTTTGACGCCGCGAGCGATCAGGAAGATAAACAAAACCCATACCCAAACGGGTGTATGAGTCAGGATTTGAGAGAGCGTTTCAGTCATGGGTTTACCGTCAGTTGCGTCGTTGCACCCGATCATTATTACGCATAATGGCATGGACGCCATCATGCGTAAGGACTGGCGTTACAACGAAATTTTCAGGCGTCTCACCGCTTCTATCAACTGCTCTTCGGTCGCCGTGACAAACGACATGCGCAGCGTGGAGCGATCCGGTTCGCTGCAATAGAAGAACTCACCCGGGACATACACCACGCCGTTGCTGAGCGTTTTCTCAAGCCAGGTAGTGGTGTTGATACCGTTGTTGAATTTTGCCCACAGGAACATGCCGCCCTTCGGTTTGTGGAACGTCAACATATCGCCCAGCTCGGCTTCAAGTTCTTGAGAGAACAACTGATATTTTTGACGATACACTTCACGGATCATCTTAATCTGCGCAGGCAAACGACCGGTTTTGAGATATTCGCTGGTCATCAGCTGAGACAGCGTACTGGTGTGCAGATCGGTGGTTTGTTTCAGGTTCACCACCGCCCTCTTCAGCCATTCCGGGACAATCACCCAACCTACGCGCGTTCCCGGCGACAGGATCTTAGAGAAGGTTGAGGTGTAAACGACATTTTGCTCGTTGCCAATGGCTTTGGCATGCGCCATCAGCGGGCGGAAAACGTCGTCGGTATAATTAATTTCGCTGTAGGGGTCGTCTTCAATAATGACAAAATCATACCGCTTAGAAAGCTCCACCAGCTGTTTCCGGCGGCTTTCAGAAAGCGTTACGCCGCCAGGGTTACCGAAGGTTGGAACGATATAAACCGCTTTGATTGTTTTATTCGCTACCAGCGCTTCAAGTTCGTCGACTTTCATTCCGTCGCCATCGGTTCCAACCGATTCAATATTCGCCTGCGCCAGGCTAAAGACCTGCAACGCGGCCAAATACGTAGGTCGTTCGACCACAACGGTATCACCAGGATTGATTAACGCGCGCGCCAGAATATCCAGAGACTGCTGTGAGCCGGACGTCACCACCACATCATCTGCCTTGCAGTGAATACCGCGATCGGCAGAAATCTGCTGAATGGCTTCACGTAATTCTGGAAAACCTTCACTCAAACCATACTGAAACGCCTCGCCAAAATGGTGAGAGAGCACGGCCTCTGACGCCATCTTTAACCCTTCATGATCAAAGAGTTCAGGGTTAGGGATCCCCCCACCCAGTGAAATGACGCCGGGCATTTTACTGTGCTTTAAGAGTTCACGAATGGCGGAGGATTGCAGTGCCTGGACGCTGGTGGCGAGCTTATGAGTTGTCACGCTATTAATACCTGTATTATCTGTTTTTATGATGGTCACAACTTAGTAACACATGTTTTGCGCTTTGATAATCATTTTTGTGCCTGTCAGCATCAAAGGTATCATGCTGACGGTCGTCTGAGCTTGTGGGCTGAGCAGATGGAAATAGAGCCGTGATGACTCAGTCGATATATTACTTCTGTATTTAATGAATGAAACCGTATAACAGAAGCAGCATAAATATTATTCAATGGCGCTCACTTTTCTATTCTAACAGTGTGATGCCGGACATTATTAAAACCCCATTTAAATAAAAAAACCTCAACAAACCCTGCGCATTAAATAATGTCACCCAGTTTAAGAGTTATCTTACAAGCGTAAAATCGCAGCGTATTCTATACAGAAGATAATTTGTAAATCGTTGTAAAGCCTCCCGCCACGTCTGGTCTGAAACATTGATTCGAAGCGGCATAGGTTTATCTTCCTACGATCCACCCAAGTTCCCTTATTATCTATCATCTTATAGCAAAAATAACTTACCGCTAAGCGAAGCGATATATTTTGCATTTAGTTATACACAGGCAATTAATGAACAATCTCGCTGTTTGACACGTTTTAAATAACGACTAAGTTTAAGTACTGAACGACAACGGATACGGTTTTATAACGTATCCTCCTGACATAAATGCACCAAGAGGGTTGATATTATGGCAGAGCATCGTGGTGGTTCCGGTAATTTCGCTGCAGACCGTGAAAAAGCATCGGACGCAGGAAAAAAAGGAGGTCAGCAAAGCGGTGGGAACTTTAAAAACGATCCGCAACGTGCCTCCGAAGCCGGTAAGAAAGGCGGTCAGAACAGTCACGGCGGCGGTCGTAAATCTGACAAGTCCTAAGCGTTAAATTTCTTAAATTTCACCTGAAATTAAATGACTATCTGCGAGTCTGCGGACTCGCAGTATTTTTCCGTGTCAGTGAGGAAACCCTATGAATATGAAAACGCTGGAAGATGTCTTTATTCACCTGCTCTCAGATACGTATAGCGCAGAAAAACAGCTTACGCGTGGTCTGGCTAAATTAGCCCGTGAGGCCTCAAGCGAAAAATTAAGCGCTGCGTTTAAAGCCCACCTTGAAGAGACGCAAGGGCAAATTGAGCGTATCGATCAGATTGTTGAGCAGGAACCGAATCTCAAAATTAAACGGATGAAATGCGTCGCGATGGAAGGCTTAATTGAAGAAGCCAACGAAGTCATCGAAAGCACTGAAAAAAATGAAGTTCGGGATGCAGCATTAATTGCCGCTGCGCAGAAAGTCGAACATTACGAAATTGCCAGCTACGGCACATTAGCCACCCTTGCGGCGCAGTTAGGCTACAAAAAAGCGGTCAAGCTTTTAACCGAAACGCTGGAAGAAGAAAAATCCACCGACCAGAAATTAACCGATTTAGCCGTTGGCAATATTAACCTAAAGGCCCAGGCATAATTCGCCATAACCGTGGACGATAATCAGGTAGAACACGATCATGACTGGCTACGCGATGCCCATGCGATGGAAAAGCCAGCCAAATCCATGCTGGAGTCGATGGTCAACCGTATCGATAACTCTCCCGACGTCCGCCCGCATTGAACAATACGTCAGCAAGACAACACCTCAAATCACCGTTCTGGAAGAAATCCTCAACTAAAATGATTTTTCCCGTTCGGTTATCAAAGACTCGTTGAGCAAATTGGCTGCGCTGGAGCAGTCTCTCGGCGGTATGGCTCGTCAGCCCTCCCTACTCATTTTCTGCCGGAATAATGGAAATATGACCGTTACTTTCCAGAATGGCATATTTGATTTTGCTGAACTCCGTAATTCCGTGGTTCTGTCGCGCAGCGACTAAAATATCATCGCAAGACACATCCACTTTTTTAAGCTTATCGGTCAGAGGCAACCCATTTTCGAGCAAAATAACGGGGGAGCCATCAAGAATAGATTCCGCACCAGAGATGTACTTCTTCATGAGTCCGAAAAGAATATCCACCACCACCAGCGTGACAATCGTCAGCATCGCTCCGGTCACCGAGAAGTCGTTGCCCAGCAACGCCTGCTGTGTGGCTTCGCTGATGATCAGCAGCAGGATTAAATCAAAACTGGTCATCTGCAATAAAGCGCGGCGACCGGCGATTTTAAACACCACCAGCAAAATAAGGTAAATGGCGATTGCGCGGAATACCATCTCCATATCGTTCTCCTAAGGATAAATAAATTGCCAGAACGTGATATCGGGCTGACCATTAACGCTAATAGAACTCACTGACTTCCCGATATCAGTCGGTGTGACATACATCCAGACGGAGAAATCACTTTTATTATTCACATTGTTATAGACCAGATAGAGCGTTTTCCCTCGGCTATACATGCTGTCAGGTTGCGGAGATATGCTGCCCGGCTGGAAATCCTCATTAAATTTCCCGCCGAGACTCACAACGTATTTATCCGTATTCAGTGGCTGAACGGTGAAATGAAGTTTGAACTCAGATTGTAGTCGACCAAAGCGTTCATAATTCACGCTGAGCGTCTGGGCTTTATTGTTTTTTTGCGCGGAACTGAAATAGCCGTTGGAAAATAATCCCAGCACGGCCGCCAGAAGGATGCACAGCAAAACCGCAAAGCCCACCGTCTGAAACCCGGACTCGAAATTGAGCGCAAAGCGGTTCTCTTTTACGCCTGGCAGTTTATCGTCATGATTGTGTGAAGATGTCATTTATCCCCTCAGCCGTTTCGCTTATTACGCCTTTAGCGAGATGATTCTTAAAGACAATATCTTTTAGGACTCATCCCGTTTGCCAGATAATGAATCAGCAACCAGACTTAATATTAAGCCAGGTTTTGCCTTTATGGAGGTCAGTATGAAATTATCCCTTGCGCCACTTTTCTGTTGTCTGCTCATTCCGACGGCCTGGGCCGCTGATAACGGTGGGCTTCAAAAAGGAGACGCACCCCCGCCACCGCACGCGATTGATGACGGGTATCGCGGGACGGAAAATGCCCGCACCATGACCGTCGTACAGGCGAAAGAGATGCACGATGGCGCGACCATATCGCTACGCGGGAATTTAATTGACGGCTCCGGCGGCGATAAATACAAATTCCGCGATAAAACCGGTGAGATTGACACGATTATCCCGAAATCCGTGTTTGATGGCAGAACGGTTGAGCCCGATAACATGATCAGCATTAACGGGAGTCTGGATAAGAAAATGACGCCACCCGTTGTGCGAGTCGATCATATTCAAAAATAGCCATAAATGTGCCTGCGCAGTGCAAAGCAGAAAGAGAGATATCCACTCATTTTGCGCTGCGCGATATTTCCCGTCTTAAGCTAAATCACCCTAAAGCCACCGTTGAATATCGTCACCCCTACCAATATATGGGATGCCAATACCAGGATTAATCTGTCCTTTAGGATTATTCCCCATTTTCTCATCTGCCAAAAAAATCAACAATTTTAACCGTTCTCTTTGCCATGGAATATCCATGACATCTTTGCCGACATTATTCGGCATTATCAACAAAAAAACGGCACAAAGGATTACGGAAAATGAAACACTTATCTCTGGCGGTATTAGTGGCAGCGAGCCTGGTCAGCGGCGCTGCTCTGGCGGATAATCATACTTTTTCTCTCGGTTATGCACAGAGCAAAGTTGAAACCTTTAAAAATATTCGCGGCGTGAACGCACAGTACCGTTATGAATGGGATTCCCCGTTGAGCGTAATGGGTTCTTTCACCTATATGAGCGGCGATCAAGATGATAATTATTATATCGATTCTGACTCCGTGAAAAATCACGTTGAGGTGAAATACTACTCCCTGATGGCCGGTCCAGCGTACCGCATTAACGAATACGTTTCTCTGTATGCTCTGGGCGGTATTGCGCGTACCAAAGCGGATGGCGACACAAAATGGGTTAACGCGGGCGATGGCTACACTCAGAAAGACAGCATCTCTGAAAAATCGACCTCTTTCGCTTATGGCGCAGGCGTGCAGTTTAACCCAACAGCCGATCTGGCGATCAACGTGGGTTACGAAGGCACCAACGCCGATCTGGAGGGCGACAGCTACTCAATCAATGGCTGGAACGTGGGCGTAGGTTACCGCTTCTAGTCTGTTGAATTGACCTCTCCCGGTCAGGGAGAGGTCAGCGTTTGTGCACCCGCTAAAATATGCGCAATAAAGTGCGTGAGTTTTGGCAATGGACGCAAATCCTGCCGCCACAATAAATGTACTGGCCTTGGCTCAGGGGTAAAATCCTCCAGCACGCGTATTAATTTTCCCTTCGCCAACTCTTCTGCCACCAGCACTTCGGGCTGCAACAGCAAACCCGCTCCGGCAATTGCCGCCATGCGTAATCCATACCCATCGTTACAGCGTAAAATCGCGTCGCGCTTCCAGCGCACCTCCCCTTCGACACCCGGCAGTCGCCACTCGTTGCGCGCCGTCCACACCGTATGCGACAGACACAAATGATCGACCAGATCGGCAGGCGTTTGCGGCGTGCCGTGTCGCGCCAGATAGTCCGGTGCCGCGCAGATCACCATCCGATAGGGACAGAGATATTTCGCCACCAGATCGTCATTGTGAATATCGCCTATGCGGATCGCCAGATCGATGCCTTCATCGACCAGATCAACCGTCCGGTTCGTCAGATCCAGCTCAACCCGCACGTCCGGCCAGCGCTGCAAAAACGTGGCGGTGAGCGGCGCGATCACGCAGCCGCCAAATGACGTCGGGGCACTGACGCGCAGCGTTCCGGCAGGCGCGGTGCGCAGTCGCTCAACGGAACTTTCTGCAATCGACACCTGTTCCAGCACCCTTTTTGCCTCATCAAAATACACGCGTCCGGCATCGGTCAGACTTTGACGGCGAGTATTGCGCTCCAGCAGGCGCGTGCCCAACTGCGTTTCCAGCAGCGCGATATATTTCCCCACCATCACCGCCGACATCTCCAGCCGTGACGCCGCGCCGGTAAAGCTGCCGCTTTCCACCACCGCGATAAACGTCTCCATGCCGCGAAGCTTATCCATATTACAAACCCCAGGTTAGCAATCATCTAACTTTATCCCAGTTTATCTCAAATTTTATTTATTAAAGAATGGCGGAACACAACATGAGGAGTCAGCGATGAAAATCGTCATTATCGGTGCCAGCGGTACGGTAGGTCGTGCGGTAACAGAAGAGTTGAGCCGTCGTCACGAGGTGATCCGCGTGGGTCGCACAAACGGTGATGAGCAGGTGGATATCACCTCGCAGGAGAGCGTCCAGGCGCTGTTTGCGAAAATCGGCCCGGTGGATGCAATTGTTTCCGCCAGCGGCGGTCTGCATTTTGGCCCGCTGGCGACGATGAAAGACAGTGATTTTAATCAGGGGTTGCAGGATAAACTGCTGGGCCAGGTACGCCTGGCGCTGACCGGCCAGCACTACCTGAATGAAGGCGGTTCAATCACCTTGATAAGCGGCATTGTGGCGCACGAGCCAATTGCGCAGGGCGTCAACGCCACCACGGTGAATGCTGCGCTGGAAGGTTTTGTCCGCGCCGCCGCCTGTGAACTGCCGCGCGGCATTCGTATCAATCTGATAAGCCCGACGGTGTTGAGCGAATCGGCAGAAGCCTATGACGGATTTTTCCCGGGCTTTGAGAGCGTCCCCGCCGCAACCGTCGCGCTGGCCTATCGCCGCAGCGTAGAAGGCGTGCAGAGCGGGCGGGTGTACAACGTCGGTTACTGAGTTTTTTCAGCCGCGATCAGCACCAGCATCGGGCGTTCCGCTTCTTCAGCCAGCGCGGGCCAGGCATCCGTCTGCGCCTGCGTTGGGCCCCATTCGTTGACTTCACGAATTGTCAGCCCAGCGTTGATCAGCGCATTGAGCGTTGTACCCAGCGTGCGGTGATATTTGATAACGCCGTCCGCCAGCCAGTTGCTGACCCGCTCGCCCTCCTGCTGATACTGATTCACGCCCCAAAAGCGCACGCCGTTCTCATCCGTGAGCCAACCCTGACGCGACGCACAGGTGTAGATCGGGTGTTCCATCGAAAACACAAAACTGCCGCCGGGCTTCAGCGCGTGCTGAATTTTGGCAAACAGAGTGTTGAGTTCCGGCAGATAGTGCAGCGCCAGAGAGCTATAAACCAGATCGAGACTGTTTTCTGCCAGCACCAGGGATTCCAGACTGCTGCGTTGATAGTGAATCACCGCGTCGTCGGTTAGCTCTGCGGCGCGCGCGAGCATTTTTTCCGAGATATCAACGCCCGTCACCTGCGTCGCCCCCCTTTCCCGCGCCACGCGGCAGAACCAGCCGTAACCGCAGCCGAGATCGATAACCGATTTCTCGCGCAACTCCGGCAGCATGGCTTTCAACGCTGGCCACTCCGGCGCGCCGTCCAGCCCCTGTACCGATCGCGGAAGCTGCGCGTAGCCTTCGAAAAACGCCGGGTTGTCGTAGATATTCTGTGCCATGTGAGATCCCTCTTTAAGAATGTGCTTAAGAGTATACCTCTCGCTCTGCGCTCTCCCCAAAGGTTGAGAGTTCCCCACAAATTAACAATTTGCACAATGTACTCCCTCTCCTCTTTGGGGAGAGGGCTGGGGTGAGGGGGAGCATGCGGCTCAAGAGGTTATTCCGTTCACTTCCAGTCTCGTGCTTATCTATGATGACGGAACCGGTGAACGTGCCAGGGCGGCTCAGTCGCCGCCGCCCTGGCGACCCGGGCTCCCGGCAAGAAAATCGCCGCTTCGCGGTACCCCTCATCTTATTCCTTACGGCTGTCGGGGACGGGCGCTGCAACGTCCCTGTAAATGCGCCCTCGCCGCGCATCCATGCGCGTCGCCCCGGCCTTCAGTCAACGACTCGGCGATTTACAGCCGGACCATGTCATCGCTGTAAGTCTGATATTTAGATAGCGTCATTTTCATAGCTGTGGAAACAAAAGTTACTGGAGATTCCTCTCCCCAAAAAGGAGAGGAAGTAATTTGTGCGCATCACCCCACCGTACCCCACACCAGATTCCCTTTATGGAACGTGGCGGTTCGCGGTGAAATGCGCGCCACGGCTTCGGCAGAACAGGCGGCGTCCACCAGTACAAAGCTGGCGTCATCCTGCGCTTTCGGCCACACGCGCTCGCCTTTGTCGTTGAGCGGCAGCACGTCGCCCGTGGCGATCCCGAGCGCACGCGACAAGGTTTGTTCGTTCGGACGGATATACAGCTGCGCGTACAAATTGGCTTTTTCCAGCATGTCGCCCAGGCCATACGGCGACCAATGGTCGATCACGCTGTCGGTGCCCGTCATCACAAACACGCCTTTGTCGCGCAGCTGTTTAAGCGGCATGTGCATCGTGCCAATCGGCACGGTGGAAGCGATAACGATCTGCTGCGCCGCCATGCGCGTTGCCAGCGCGTCGACCTGCTGTTCGTTGAGCATCGCCAGCGCAAAGCCGTGGCTGATGGTCAATTTGCCCTTTAGCTCCGGCGTTTTTTCAATGGTGTCGACCATGTAATTCACCGCCGCCACGCCCGCGGGGCTGGTTTCGTGCAGGTGAATATCCACGCCTTTGTCGTAATCCAGCGCAATCTGGAACATGGTGTCGAGGGACTTTTCCATCGCGCCGTCAACATTGGTCGGATCCAGCCCGCCAACGTAGTGCGCACCGGCCTGCATCGCTTCGCGCATCAGCGGTTCTGATTTTGAGAGCAGTAAACCGTGCTGCGGGAACGCCACGATTTCACAGTCAAAACCGGCGCTGCGACGCGCCAGCACCGCCTGTAAATTTTCCAGATTTTTCAGGCCGGAAGTGGGTTCGATATTGCAGTGGCTGCGCGCGATGGTCGAACCTTTGGATTGGATCAGGTCGATCAGTTTTTCCGCGCGCTCCTGGGTGTAAGGCTGCAGCTCGGGCAACAGTTTGTGTTCGAGGCGGATCATATCCTGAATGGTGGTTCCCGCCGGGCGATTCAGCGAGCGCCACGGGCCGCCGTAAAACGTTTTGTCCAGGTGAATATGCATGTCGCGCATCGTGGGGAGCATCAGCTTGCCGCCTGCATCGTAGTGCGGCAGCGCGGCGTCGGCGTGGCTTTTGTTATCACGCAGTGCGACGATTTTACCGTCCTTGATTTCCAGCGTTTTCAGCTCGGTACGCGTGCTGACGGCCACGTCGCCCTCGAAGTGAAAACCCGCCTCCAGCAGCACGTTATCCAGATAATAATGTTTGGCGGTGATGTTCATCGGTTTGCCGGTCTCGCAGGTCTGTTTCGCAGAATCAGCAGAATACGCGACGGAACCGGTCGCACCAAATAGCGCGCAGGCGGTGACCATTTTGCCGCTCTGGCTGATAAACTCCCGGCGGCTTTTATTTTCATTCATCTTATCTTCCTTATTCTTATGCATTCACAATGTGGGTGCCCGTTTCACCGCGCAGCGCCGCAGGCAGGCAGTCTGGCGAGGTGATAACGACCCGTTTACCGCCGTGTTGCAGGAATGCCAGGCTGGCAACAATTTTCGGTAACATGCTTCCCGCCGGGAAATGGCCCTCTTCCATATAGCGCGTCATCTGCGCGACGTTCACCGTGTCCAGCGCCTGCTGGTTCGGCTTGCCAAAGTTCACGCACACCTTCTCAACGCCGGTGGTGATCACCAGCACGTCGGCGTGGATCTCACGCGCCAGCAGCGCGGTGGAGAGATCTTTATCAATGACGGCATCCACGCTGTGATACTCGCCCGTTTCGGAGCGAATCACCGGGATCCCACCGCCGCCCGCGCCGATCACCACGAAGCCTTTTTGCGTTAACGTTTTGATCGCATCCGCCTCCACGATCCGTATGGGTTGTGGCGAGGCGACAACGCGACGATAGCCGCGCCCGGAATCTTCAACGAAATGCCAGTCGGGGTGGGCAAGCTGGAGCTCATCGCGCTGGGCTTCACTGAAGAATGCGCCAATCGGTTTGGTGGGATGGGCAAAACCAGAATCGTGTTTATCGACTTCGACCTGCGTGACGACCGTGACCGCCTTTTGCTCACCGCGCGCGGCCAGACGATTGTTGAGCGCCTGCTGGATCAGATAGCCGATCCCGCCCTGGGTGTCTGCCACACAGTTGGCGAGCGGCGTCAGCGGCAGCCCTTCACGCTCGTGGGCGATTTCCGCGCGACGCAGATCTAATCCCACCTGCGGGCCGTTGCCGTGCGTCAGGACGATGTCGTAATCGGAGGCCAGCATTTCTAGTACCGATTCCGCGACCGCTTTGACCGCCTGCGACTGATGTTCAATCGACTGGCTGGCGTTGTCTTTGATAATGCTGTTGCCGCCGATGGCGACGACCATGAGTTCTTTCATCTGTTTTCCTTTGAAAAAGTGCGGTCTGGTGCCCTCACCCCGGCCCTCTCCCGCAGGGAGAGGGAGCAACGTCCCACCACCAGTAGGGAGTTAACATCCCCTCTCCCTGTGGGAGAGGGTTAGGGTGAGGGCATCAGGCATTATCAGGACTCAGAAACCGGGGCTACTGCACGCGCTGCTTCGCGGCTTTCGAGGACGTGTTTCACCACGAACATGCCGCTCATCATCAGATACGCCGTGACGAACGTCAGCGAGCTACCCTCGGCGAAACCAACCACCGGTGCATGAATTACCCCGAAGAGCGCCAGCAGCGCGCCGACCGCAGCGGCAATTGCCCCACGCAGCGGTTTATTGTTAATGGCGAAAATGGCGATACAGCCCCAGAGCATACTGGCGAGCGGTGCGCCGTTGCCCAGATGCATCAGCCCTTCGTAGTAAATGCCTTTGCTGTGCAGCACATCGGTACCGATTTTCGCCGCGTTGGTGCCCGCCGCCCCCATCACGCTGTTCATCATGGTAAGCGCCCAGTTGGCGATCCACGGGAACAGACAGATAAAGATGACGGGCACCTCCACTTTGGGCGTTTCCCTCACCACCTGGTTGGCGGTGACGACGCCGATAAA
>Ga0308165_1001502_pt1 | contig 32282 bp, 29 predicted proteins | sample PhyWR2_FD_201032 | JGI IMG/M metagenome (GOLD analysis project Ga0308165, IMG submission 201032) | Phyllosphere microbial communities from UC Gill Tract Community Farm, Albany, California, United States - DLSLW.R2 | ecosystem: Host-associated > Plants > Phyllosphere > Unclassified | place: USA... | reverse complement strand
ATGGGAGATCCGATTTTACCTCAATCAACGGAGGCGCCTGCGAGACCGGGCGCTGTTCGATCTCGCGATCGACAGCAAGCTGCGTGGCTGCGACCTCGTCCGGATGAAAATCGGCGACCTTGTCAGCGGCGGGCAGATACGGACGCGTGCAATCGTGATGCAGCAGAAAACAGGTCGGCCTGTTCAGTTCGAACTGCTGCCCGACGCCCGGACCAGCCTCTTGGCATGGCTCGAACGCCGGGGTGGCACGGTGGACAATTATGTCTTCCCAAGTCGGGTGGACCGCAATGGCCATCTCAGCACTCGCCAGTATGCCCGGCTTGTCGATGAATGGGTGACGGGTGTCGGCTTGATGCGAAGCGATTATGGCACCCACTCGCTTCGCCGGACAAAGGCATCGATCATCTACCGGGCAACCGGCAACCTGCGCGCTGTCCAAATTCTTCTCGGCCATAGCAAGATCGAGAATACCGTCCGATATCTTGGGATAGATGTGGAGGACGCACTCGCCCTTGCCGAAAACACTGAAATTTGAAGTCGTCGGCTCCTCGTTTCGGCGAGGAGCCGAACTCGGGCCCTTGGGCCAAACCCGTCGTTCCAGCGTCGGTATGTCAAAGTCGGGTTTGACTATGAAAGCTGCGTGTCTGCCGTTGGTTGAACGCCGGGATTTGATGGCGTGCTATCAAGCCAAGCGCCTGTAGCGTGCGTTATTGACTTTAGGCGATGGCGTGAAAGCCTTGTTTCTCGTCGTTTTCGACAGGCAGCTCATTAATGATCTGCCTGAATCGACTGGCAAGCGACGAGATATAGACACTTATTTCCGAATCGGAGGAGATCCCAGCCAGTACGCCGAGCACGCTCAACTCCTCATCAACAGCCGCCATAGTCTGGTCAATGGATCGGCCGAAACTGGGATGGGGGGCGCTCATGAATGGGTAACGCTGTTTTGAGCTTTCAGTGCCGAAGCAAGTGGTTAAAGCCGTGTGCGATCTGGCATTCCGATGAAACGGCGACAAACTCGCTTCTGGGCGAACCCATGCTATGAGCGAAAAAATTCAGAAGATGGTGCGATGCATATCAGCCTGACAGAGCGCGAGATTGCAGAAAAACAGTGGGCCAACACGTCGCTGGGCGCGCACAGTTCCTGGCCGACTGCGCTGCGTTCCACCGTTGCTATGATGCTCGCTTGCCCGACTCCGATGTTTCTGGCCTGGGGGCCGGAACTGCTCTGTTTCTATAACGATGCCTATCGCCCTATCCTGGGCTATCGAGCCGAAAATGCCATGGGTGAGCCATTCCGGGAGGTCTGGGCCAGCATCTGGGACGAAATCGAACCTTTGGTGCAGGCTACCTTGACTGGCGAGAATTGCACCATGACCGACATGCGGCTCGACCTTAGCCGCGAAGGGGTCGCTGAAGAAAGCTGGTGGACCTTCACCTACTCCCCTGTCTTCGACGATGACGGTGCTGTTGCTGGCCTGCTGAACGTCACCAGCGAAACGACATCGCGCGTTGTCGCCGAGCGGGAGCGGAAAGCCGCCGACGAACGATTGGACCTTGCGCTGTCAGCGGGCAACAGCATCGGCACATGGGACTGGGACGTGAGAGCGAACCTTGTGACTGCGGACACGAGGTTTGCGACCCTATATGGCATTGATCCGGCTGCGGCAGCTGAGGGCGCCTCGATCAGCCAATTCTTCGCCGGCATTCATCCTGATGATATTGCGCGGGTAGAAGCGGAGGTAGCTGCGGCTGTCGAGCAGTGCGGCAGCTTCATTTCAGAATATCGCCTGCTGCATAAGGATGGAAGCGTTCGCTGGGTATCGGCGCAAGGGCGCTGCATCGCTGGCCCTGACGGGTGCTGTGAGAGATTTCCCGGCGTAAGCTACGATATCACTGACCGAATGACCTCCGAGCTCGCACTTCTCACTGCTAAGGTTGAGCGCGATTTCGTCGTGGATCTGACGACCCGGCAAAGGATCTCGAATGATCCCGAAACGATCATCCGCATCTCCTCGCAGGCGCTAGGTGAGCGACTAGGCGTCCACCGGGCCGGGTTCTATCGCCTCCTCGGGGTCAAACAAATGCGGCATGGCGAAAGCTGGACCGACGGCACGCTGACGGCGCTAACTGGCGTCCAACCTGTTAGAGCGTTTGGAGAAAGGGCCGAACGCCAAAGGCGCCAGGGAAAGACGCTGGTGTTTAGCGACAGCCGATACGACAATGGAGGCGATCTCAAACCATATGCTGAGACCGGCGTGCTTGCCGGCCTGTGTGTACCCTTGATGGATGCTGGGCGGTGGCAGGCCGGTATCTATCTTCATCACGCTGAGGTGCGCCATTGGACGCCGGCAGAAATATCCCTCGTCAGGGAAGTGGCCGAACTGACGTGGCTGGCGGTCGAACGCGCAGAGGCGCTGATGCGGCTGAGCCAGCGCGTTGATCAGCAAAATGTCGAACTGGAAGAGGCAAGCACGGAGATCCAAGCGGAATCAGAGCGGCGCACCACGGCCGAGAGCCAGCTTCGTCAGCTTCAGAAAATGGATTCGCTTGGCCAGCTTACCGGCGGCATCGCGCACGACTTCAACAATATGCTCGCGATCGTCATCGGCGGGCTCAATCTTGCTCAGCGCAGGCTGGCGCGTGGACAAGCGGACGTCACCAAATACCTCGACGGTGCAATGGAGGGCGCCACCCGCGCGGCTACCCTGACGCAGCGGCTGCTCGCCTTTTCACGTCAGCAGCCGCTATCGCCCGAGGCCATTGATTCGAACCGGCTCATCGCGGGCCTTTCGGACATGCTAACCCGATCGCTTGGCGAGCTGGTGCAGCTGGAAACCATCCTGGGCGCAGGTCTTTGGAAGGCAAAGGCCGATCCAACCGAGCTGGAAAATGTTATCGTCAATTTGGCGGTCAACGCGCGAGACGCAATGCCTGAGGGCGGCAAACTCACGCTTGAGACCTGCAACGCGCATGTCGACGATGCTTATGCACGCGAGGCGGAGATTCCCCCCGGCCAATATGTGCAGATCGCCGTGACGGATACGGGAGCCGGCATGACGCCCGAGGTGCTAGCGAAGGCGTTCGACCCGTTCTTCACGACTAAGCCCACCGGAAAGGGCACTGGGCTTGGCTTGAGTCAGGTATTCGGCTTTGCGCGTCAGTCTGGCGGTAACGTTCGTATCTATACCGAGCCTGGCCATGGCACGACGTTCAAGCTTTACCTTCCCCGCTTTTGGGGCGAGGAAACGCCGGCAGTCCGCCGCATCGCCACGCCAGTGCGGCAGGGCCTGCCTACGGAGATCATTCTGGTGGTCGAGGACGAGGAGCGAGTCCGCAACAACTCGGTCGATACCCTGCGAGAGCTTGGCTACACCGTTCTGCATGCAGCGAACGGTCCTGAGGCGCTGGGGATCATCCAGGCCGGGCAGGATGTTACGTTGCTCTTCACTGACATCGTGATGCCCGGCATGACTGGTCGCCAACTGGCCGATCTGGCGAAGGACCTGCTGCCGAAGCTCAAGGTCGTTTACACCACCGGCTACACCCGCAACGCCGTGGTGCATAACGGGGTGCTGGACCCCGGCACGAATTTCCTACCCAAACCCTTCGGTATCGACCAGCTGGCCGCGAAAATAGCAGAGGTTCTCGACGCCGAGTGAGCGGAACCAGAGCCTCCCAGCGGCTTATTCTTCGTCAGAGACATGGCCGCTGGTTGCCTGCGCGAGTACGCCAGCCAACTCGTCCATCGAGTATGGTTTGCGCAGCAGGTGAAGGCCCTTGGTGCCTTCTTGCGCCAGCACATGACTGTAACCACTGGTCAGGACGACCGGCAGTGCTGGATATTCCTGAGCAATCTCTTCGGCAAGTTCGATGCCGGATCGGCCCGGCATGACGACGTCGGTAAATACGACATCGTAACGATCTGGTGCCTGTCGAAGTTCAGCAATCGCGGCATCGGCATTCGCGACCCAGTGGGAGCCGAGGCCAAGTTCGGCGAGCGCCTGGGTCGCAAATTCGCCGACCTCGCGGTTATCCTCGACGACGAGTACGCACATGCCTGGCTCGACCGGCTGAACCCGCGGCTGATCGCCATCGGTGGCTGGCTTTTCTGCGGTTGCGAAGGGAAGATAAAGCGTAAAGGTCGTTCCGCGTCCGACCTCACTGTCGACGGCGACATCGCCTTCAGATTGTTTGGCAAAGCCAAACACCTGGCTCAGTCCCAGACCCGTACCGTGACCCACACCCTTGGTGGTGAAGAAAGGTTCGAAGATTTTTTCCATCTGGTTTTCCAGAATACCCGAGCCGGTGTCAGAAATGGAAATCGCAACATGCCGTGAGCGGACTGCGGGATGGCGGCGCAAGGCGGGGATCTCAGCCGCCACCTTGACGGTTATGGTCAGACGGCCTTCTCCGTCCATCGCGTCGCGGGCGTTGACGGCCATATTGACCACGGCCGTATCGAACTGGCTAGGATCAGCCATCACGAGAGCAGGTTGGTCCGTCAGATCGTACTGCATCTCGACCCGCGAACCTGTCAGGGTCCTCAACATGCCTTGCAGCGCCGCGATACTGGCCGAGGCATCGAATATTTGCGGTTGCAGCGTCTGCCGCCGCGCGAAGGCGAGCAACTGGCTGGTCAGCTTGGTAGCGCGATCGGCGGTATCAGCGATTGCATCGACATAGCGCACGCGCTTCTCATCGCTCAGTCCCGGGCGGCGCAGCAGATCAACTGATCCCCGGATCACGGTGAGCAGATTGTTGAAGTCATGCGCCACGCCGCCGGTGAGCTGGCCGACGGCTTCCACTTTCTGCGATTGCCGCAGAGCGTCTTCGGTCTGCCTGAGAACCTCGCCAGCGTCGCGAGACGCGGTGACATCGCGTCCGATCGCAAAGATTTCTCCACGGTCGGGAGCCGCTGCCCACGAGATCCATCGGTACGTGCCATCCTTGTGCCGAAACCGGCAGATATAGGGCGGCAATTCCCCCACCTGGGCGACGGCTAGCGCTCGCGCCGTTTGCTCGAAATCGTCAGGATGAAGGAAGTCGGTCGCGGCATGGCCGACCACATCGCGCTCTTCGTAGCCCAGGATCGTCATCCAAGCAGGATTCGCCTGTGTGTAAACGCCTTCTGGAGTTGCGACGACGATCAAGTCGGGGGAAGCATTCCACAAGCGCTGAAGTTCGGCGACGGTGACATCAACCTGATCAGCGAGTTGCGTGGCTTTAGCCTGAAGCTCGCGTTCCATAGCCACGCGCTCGCTTTGATCAAGCATTGCCCCAATCATGCGCAAGGGTTTGCCTACCGGGTCTCGTAGAACGAAGCCACGGTCGCGTACATCGGCATAAGTGCCATCTGCTCGCTGGAACCGGTACTCATCCATCCAATCGGTAGCGCCATCATCGATGACAGCGTGGATGCTATGCTCGATGCGGCCGCGATCGTCCGCTTGGATATGGTCGATCCACCAATCTCCCGTCGGCTCTACATCCGACAGTCTATGCCCATAGGCGCGCTCGATCGCCTCGTTCCAGGTCACGTGATTGCGAACCAGATCCCAGTCCCAAATGGCATCGTTGGTCGCGCGATTAGCCAGACGCAACCGTTGATCGGTTTCGTGCAGCTTGGCCTCAGCCAGACGAGCGTCGGTAACGTCATGCACCGTGCCAACCAGGCGGACGGCCTTGCCTTCCTCAAAAAATCCCTGTCCGCGCGCCGAGAGATAACGCAGTTTGCCGTCTTCGATACCGATCGTCCGGTATTCTGTCTCGAACATGCCAGCGCCGAGCGGGTTCAGCGCTGCTTGCACGGCCGCATTGGCGGAAGAACGATCCTCCGGATGAACACCAGCGAGGAACGCTTCCGCATAGCTCACCGGTGCACCGGGGGGCAGGCCGAACAATGCGCGACAACCATCGTCCCAAGTCAACGTATCGAGTGTTACGTCGTAATCGTATGTCCCTAGCCGTGCTGCCGTGGTGATGATCTCAGCGGTCCGACGTGCAGCCTCCAGCGCGATCTTCGTTTCGTGCTCGACGGTGATGTCGCGTACGGCTTTCACGAACCCTGGGCTATCGGCGCCTATGAGGGGCGTCATTGCGCCGTGCGCGTAGAACCGCCTGCCATCCTTACGCAGGTGCCAGCGCTCGTCAGAGGCACGCCCTTCTTTGCGGGCTATTTGAAATTCACGATCCGGAACCCCGGCAGCACAGTCTTCAGGCGTGAAGAAGCGGTCGGCAGGATTGCCGCACATTTCGGCGGCGCTCCAGCCAAAGATGCGCTCGGCACCAGCACTCCAACTGGTGACCATGCCACTGGCGTCCATTGCGATAATGGCGCTGTCGATCGCGGAATCGACAATAGCCTGGTAGCGATCCTCGGTTTCCTGATTGCGACGTGCTGCCTGATCAAGCGCCAGAGCATGATCCCGCTCCCGAAGCGCGTCGTCATTTTCGATCAAATCGATGACCTGTTCAGCCAGCAGCATCAGGGCTTCGCTCTGGGCTGGGCTAAGTCCTTCGTTCCGAGGAACCGTGTCGATTGCGCACAAGCTTCCCAGCGCAAACCCATCTCGTGTGACAAGCGGTGCACCAGCGTAAAACCGCAAGTGCGCGTCACCCGTCACCAGGGACATTGCGCTGGTACGGGCATCGACCGACAGATCCTCGATCTGAAAGATGCCGGACTGCTCGATGGCCAGGGCGCACACCGATGTGTCACGGGGGGTCTGGTCGATCTCAACGCCGCACTTGGCCTTGAACCATTGCCGATTGTCATCGACCAAGCTCACTAGCGCGATGGGCACGCTGCAGATGTTCTGCACCAGTGCTACAATGCGATCGAACCTTGGATCACGCGGAGTATCGAGGATACCATGCCGGCGCAGGGCAGCGAGGCGATGGTCTTCATTTGCAGGTGGGCTGATGCCCGCGTTGTCGTTACTAGTCGGCACTTCTGAACGTCACCGGTTGATGGAGGGTGCTGTAAGCAAGAGTCCCAGAAGCCCCCCGGCGATCCGCGACCGCAGTGATATAGCAGCTAGCCAGCGCCGGTCCAATAACTGCTGTTAAATGACCGATCTCGTCTGGACGGAGAAATTGCTTGCGATGACCGGACTTGAGGAAAGCAGACGCTCGCGCCAACCAGACGCAACGACCAAACCTGGTCGTGAACCGCCTCCTCGTGGTTCTTATGCTGCCTTTGCGAAGGTGAGCGAGCAGATGCAAAAATCCCTACTTTGATTCGCCCAAACAATTGAAATTATGTAAGAGAAAGGAGTCGCTCAGTTCATCGATCAGTCTGGTCGGACATTCGATCTGAGTGCGACGGTTGTGGCTTGAAGCACAGCGTGAGACTTGTTGCCGAAGGCCCTTGAACGAAAGGCGCGCTGCGGGCCTCGGGACGGGACCGAACCCGTAGTAGTGGCAAGGGGAAAATGCGTCTTGCAATGGCAGAAAACCTTGGTGAACTTATAGTTCTGGCATCGTCGATCGACGCACTGAAAGAGACGATGTCTCAGGCCGCCCATGATCTTGGATTTCGGCGCTTCGCGCTGTCCCTTGAGATCGGTTTCGGCGGCGACAGTGGCAAATCCATTCTCGTTCACAACTATCCGTCCAGTTGGGCCGACGTTTATCAGGGGTTCAATCTGGCCGCGACGGATCCTATCCGCCGCGCCGCCGAACGAAGTCTGACAGGATTTCGGTGGAACCAGGTTCGAAACCTGATCGCATTGACCAGGCAGGAGGAAGTCATGCTCGCCACCGGCTACCAGCATGGCTTGGCCGATGGCTTCACGACGCCGCGACATCTTCCGGGCGAAGCCATCGGCTCGTGTACATTCGTGACCGCCCCAGGGCAGGAGATGCCCGGGCCGATGCTGCTGGTTGCGGATGCGCTTGGGGCTGCGGCCCTCGAAGCGGCACGAGGTTTTTCGGGATGGGCGGCGCCTCGTGAACGGACGATACTGACGGACCGCCAGCGTGATTGCGTATTGTGGGCTGCGCGTGGCAAGACCAACTGGGAGATATCGCAGATTCTGGGCATCACCGAGGCGACGGTCATTCAGCATCTCAAGGATGCCCGGGAGCGATATGACGTATCCAAGAAGGCCTCGTTGATCCTGTGCGCTTTGTTCGACGGCTTGATCAGCTTCACCGACATCTTCCGCTGGCGTTTCCTGCGCTGAGCATTTTCTGAGGGCGGTGTGCTGGCCGCTTCGGCCAGCCGCCGCCATCCCCATATCTGGGTATGGCCCATATCCTCGCGCTGATGCTCCTTTGGGCACGGATTGATCGCAAGGAGACAGTCATGTTCACGGAACCTGTTCAGACGACCAGGATGGACGAAAGCACAGCGCTCAAGGCAATGTGGCGGGCGCGAAAGGAGGTGTTCGTCGACTTGCTCGGCTGGGATTTACCAGTCCTCGCTGGCGAGTTCGAGATCGACCAGTTCGACGATCCTTTCGCCTATTATCTGGTTTTGCTGGCGACCAACGGTGACCATCGCGCTTCGACCCGCTTGCTGCCAACGGATCGTGCCCACTTGCTGGGTGACCTCTATTCTCACCTTTGTACTGGCGCACCGCCGCGCGGGCCCTCGATTCGAGAAATCACCCGCTTCTGCCTCGACCGTCATCAGCGGTCCAGCGAGCGGCGCCATGCGCGCAACCGGCTCGTCACAGCGCTCGTGCACCATGCCCTCGACAACGCGATAACGGCTTACACGGGCGTGGCAGAAGTCAGCTGGTTCGAAAAGATCCGGCAATTCGGGTGGCAGTGCGAAGCGCTGGGCCCACCAGTCCGCCACGGCAGTTCGTGGCTGACGGCGCTCCACATCCTGATCGAACCGGAAACCCCCGCTAAACTCCAGATGGGCGGCATCTATGAGCCGGAGGGCTTGACGCTGGCCGTCACTGCGATGGGAGCGGGCCGGTGAAATTCTTGCGAAACATCCGCAGCAGTAGGTCGGAGCATCTCGCTCAGTTGCTCGACCAAGGGTATTGCATCGTCGAAAACGCGTTGCCCACGAGGGTGCTAAAATCGTTGAACGCCGATCTGGATCCGGTGTTCGCGGCAACGCCGCTGTGTCAGGGCCGGTTCTATGGCGAACGCACCAAGCGGTTCGCCAGCTTGCTCAGGCGGTCGCCCTCTGCCGCTCGTCTGGTTCTCAGCCCCGCCATCCTTTCGTTGGTCGACGCGGTGCTGAAGCCCATGTGTGATCGCATCCAGCTCAACGTTGCGCAAGCAATCGAGATTCATCCTGGCGAGCAAAGCCAGTTTCCACACCGGGACCACGACATGTGGCAGGGGCATAAAGGCGAGCACGAGTATCTCGTCAACGTGATGTGGCCCCTGACGCCCTTCACCGCTGAGAATGGCGCAACGCGGATTTATCCTGGTAGCCACGGAATTGAAGGATTGAGCAAGGAGGATCCGGGTACGGCCGTTTCGGCCGTGTGCGATCCCGGCTCGGCCATTTGTTTTCTCGGTTCAACCTTGCACGGAGCGGGAGCCAATCTCACAAATCTGCCCCGCCGCGCCATTGTCGTCGGCTATTGCCTGGGTTGGCTCAAGCCATATGAAAATCAGTGGCTTGCCTATCCGCCCGACGTTGCGAAAGTCTTCTCGCCCGAGCTTGCAGCTCTTGTCGGATATGCCCAGCACAGGCCTAACCTTGGGAATTACGAGGGCCAGTGTCCTTCGCTCCTGCTATCTGAAAACGTTCCGGAATACATCGGGGCAATCGATGCTCTGCGCCCCGATCAGGAAGCGATGATGGCGTGCGCCGACAACACAGTGCCGCGGGATTGAGCCGAGCCATGAGTCCTGCACATGTTCTGGAACCGACCTATGACGCCATCCGCCGCCGGCTGGTCACCGGCGATTGGCAGCCTGGCTTCCGGCTAGAGGCGGCTCGCCTTGCCAGCCTTTTGGGGGTGAGCATCACGCCGGTGCGAGACAGCCTGAATCGTCTTACGGGCGAGCGACTGGTGGATGCATGGCCCAACGAAGGCTTCCGGGTACCTCGGCTGGAAGGTCGCGAACTGCGCGAGCTGATCGGTTGGCATCATGACCTTGTCCGGTTGGCGCGTAGAAACGTCTCCCATGAGCGCGTCGCGGTGATCCAACGTGGGCATGATGGAATTGCCGAGCGGACTTCTCTTCTTTTCGCCGCGCTCAGCGGTGATGCCACGGACATCGAAGCTACCTGGGCGATGGGCAACGCGGCGGCGCGCCTCGGGCCCTACCGCAAAAATGAGGCGGCAATACTTACCGATGTCGATGAGGAGTTGGACAGTATCGAGGCCGCAGTGTTGGGTGGAAACGATGAGAGAGTCGGATCGGCGATCGAGGAATACCATCTTCGTCGCCAATCGGTATCGGACGAACTGGTTCGAGCGGCGCGCGAACACTGATGGCTAGAGACCGCATGCTGATACGCAGGGCATGTCTTGTGCCTCAGTATCTTGCACGATGATTCGATTGAGTCCATGATCGGCGATGCGGGCACATCATTCATGTTCTCCCGCGAGTTGACCGCGCCAGGCAATATGAGCGCCTGTCCAGTAAGGACAGGTGAACGTCGGGAGAAGGCAGCCATCTTGGCCGCCAGACGACGGGCCGCGCTGAAGTGCGACAGACCGGATTACCGGTCGATGCGCGCTGCTGCCCGGGATATTCTTCTTGTCGACGTCCGCTCCGTGTTTTCGCGGCTATCGCCCGCGGCTGGTGGCTGCATCGGCCGCTCACCATGCGCCCATCGACGGCCCGGAGCTGACAGGCCCAGTGCCGCTTCATGCTGGTCTCGAAGACGCGTTTCGTTCGGAGCGAAGCTCGTTGCTGCGCTATTTGGGGCGACGGGCAGGTCCTGATGCTGCTCACGATCTGGTACAGGAGGTCTTCGTGCGTGCGGCGGGAAGCGAGCAGGCGTCTCGGCTTGCCAACCCGGCCGCCTTCGTACGGCGCATCGCCCGAAATCTCCTGATCGACAGGTCACGTCGACGTCAAACGGACGTTACGGTGTTTCCGCTCGACGAGAACCGCGATATTGCAAGTCCGCCCGAGCAGATGCTGGAACTGGAGGCGGCGGATCTGCGGAGGATCTATGAGGACGCTGTTCGAAGTTTGCCGGAAAAGACGCGCTGTGTATTTTTGCTCAGCCGGGACGACGAACTGACGTATGGGCAGATCGGCGAACGGCTTGGGATCACGGTGGCTACGGTACAATATCATATGGTGCGCGCGATCGCGATCGTCGCCGCGGCGGTGAAGGATCATCGATGACCGGTGAAGAGTGGCCCGGAGGCCATACACCAGGCGCAGCCGCGCTGGACGCCGCAACTTGGTGCGCGCGCATTCGCAACGGGCTGACGGAAGCGGAATTCGCCGATCTGGGAAACTGGTTTCGCACGTCGGACGACAATCGTGCGGCCTTCGAGACCTCGATGTTGGTCGCCCCATTGACGCCGCAACAGCGCGATGCAGTTGAACGCGCATTAATGCACTCGTTTCCGGCGCTGCCCGGCGTAGGGTCGATATCCGCATCCGGCGCGGCGGCGGCTATGTCGCATCACGGCACTGCACGCCAAACCGACCGGCGCCCCGAGCGTAAGAAATCCGGTTTGCGGCCCGCAGTGCTTGCGGCAGCCGCGCTCGCCGCGACGGTGGCGGTGGTCCTGGGGCTTGGCACGAAATTGGTGCCGGCATCGTTGGCCCCATCGGCGCGCGCCGCCACATACGAAACCGGTCATGGTTCGATACGGAGTTTCACCCTGGAAGACGGTTCAGCTTTGACGCTGGATAGCGACAGCCGGATCGATGTCAGCATGGACTCAAGGGCGCGCCATGCCCGACTATTGCATGGACGGGCGCGCCTTGCCGCTGCTCGCGACCGGCGGCCGTTCACGATTATCGCTGGATCGGGCCGACAGATCGCCTTCGACGCAGTGATCGATATAGGCATCGACGAAGACCAGCTTGTGGACCTGCGGTTGCGGTCAGGAAACGGCCATTTGAAGCCGGATGGCAAGGGCTCAAACGGGCAAGCAGGGGCCATGCCACTGTCTGTCGACCAGCAGGTCGTGTTCCCGGCAGCCGGTGCGACCGCTCCAAAGGTCGTTGCCGCACCTGTTGCCGATACCCGCGCCTGGCCAAGCGGCTTGGTCGATTACAAGGCAATAGCGCTCGTTGCGCTGGTGCGCGATGCCAACCGCTACGCGCGCAGGCCCATTGTTCTCGACGACCGAACCATGGGTAGCCTCACGGTTTCTGGACGTTTCCAACTGACCGATGGCGAGAAGCTGGCTGAACGGCTGGCTGAAGTGTTCGATCTGGTCGTCGTCAGCCACCACGATGGCATCCATCTTCGCCGGAGATGAGAAAAATTTTCATAGCTGACTAACGTCCCCGCCGGGTCCTGCGTCGAACCCCTGTCAGAGCGAGCCCAATGGCAAGCGCTCATGATCGACAGGGACACTCATGACGGGATATCGAATTCAGGCCATGGCGGCGCTGCTCGCTGCAACCACGATGACGGCGGCAGCAACGCCTGCAATCGCGCAAGTCAACGAAACCTACCGGTTCGACCTGCCGACGCAGGATCTGGGAGATGCTCTGCGCACGGTAGCGACCAAAGCAGGTCTGGAAGTCTATGCGTCTGCCGAGGATGTGAATGGAATTTCTGCGCCTTCGCTCCAGGGAGACATGACGGCGCGCGAGGCCGTCGATCATCTGCTGGCCGGAACCGGCCTTGTGGCGCGGATCAGGGACGGGTCGATCGTGATCCGGGGCCGATCCGGAGGCTTAGCCGCCGTTGGTGGCGAGGACGAAATCCTCGTGACGGGCAGCCGCATCAAAGGTGTGTTGCCCACGGCACGAGTTTCCACGGTGACCGCCAATGACATCCAAAGGGCGGGCCAAACTGATTTGGGCGAAGTTTTTCGTAGCTTGCCGATGAATTTTTCAGGCGGCCAGAACCCCGGGATCGGTACGACCCAGGGCTCGGCGAACGTCAACGTGAATGGGGCCTCCTCGGTCAACCTGTTGGGACTGGGCCCAAATGCGACGCTTACGCTGCTTAACGGCAATCGTATGAGCTATACCGGCGTAAACGCGGCGGTCGACGTCAGTGCCATCCCTGCCGCCGCAGTGGACCGGATCGAGATCGTCGCCGATGGCGCATCGGCCATCTACGGCGCCGACGCGGTGGCTGGCGTAGTGAACATTCGGCTCAAGCGCGACTTTCAAGGCCTTTCGGTCATGGGAAGGCTGGCGGGCTCGACCGATGGTGGCGGCTTCCAGCAACAATACAATGCGGTCGGCGGCTATCGCTGGAGCAGCGGCAGCGTGCTCGCCGCCTACGACTTTACCGATAACGATCCGGTCAAAACCAGTCAGCGTAGCTATGCGACCAACATGGCAAGCGACGCCACTCTCTACCCCAGCTTGCGCCGGCACAACGCGCTAGTCAGTCTCGAACAGGAAATCGGGGATCGCTTGTCGGCGAAGGTCGACATGGTCTTCAAGGATAGCGAGATGCTGGTCCTGCAAGGTTATGCGAGGGGGCAGTCCTACCTCGCAAACGGTGCGGACGGCCGGTCTAGTTCGCGCTCCTTTTCCATTGCGCCCACGCTCGAATGGGCGGCCGGTGCGGATTGGACGGTGCGTGTGAACGGTGCCTATTCGTTCGATAACACGCGCAATCATTCCAACGTCTATAGCGCTGGCCGGGTCACCCAAACTGGCTATCGCCGTTACGACAATTCGTCGTACGCGATCGAACTGGGAGCAGAGGGTGAAATCTTGACCCTTCCGGCCGGGGCGGCACGGATGGCTTTGGGCGGTGGTTTCCGCCGTATCGGCTTTGACGTCGTCAGCCGCAACGGCGCTGCGACGGCCATCGATTTCGAGCGTCACCGGAACAACGAATTCGGATACGCAGAACTCTTCGTCCCGCTTCTTTCGGCGGAACAGCAATCGTCGCTGGGGCGCTCGCTCGCGTTGACGGCCGCCTTCCGGCATGAACGCAACACCGGTGTCGGCTCGGTCAGCGTTCCAAAGTTGGGCATCACATATGCACCAGTCGAAGGTCTGACGCTGAAGGGCAGTTGGGGGCGCTCATTTCGGGTGCCGACATTCTACCAACAATACTCCGGCATTTACGCCGTGCTGCTTCCCACGACCGGGTACGGTAGCGGTTTTCCACCGGGCGCGAATTTCATCGTGCTTACCGGCGCCAACCCTGACATGAAGCCCGAGCGAACGGAAAGCTGGACACTGGGGGCAGAGCTCGCGCCCGCTGCCATTCCCAACCTTGCGGTAAGCGCGGGCTACTTTCATTTCCGATACCGGGATCGGGTGGCGTCGCCGGTCACTTCGATCGTGGGGCTGCTCGACAACCCACTATACGCCTCCATGATCAAGCTGAATCCAACGGCAGCCGAGCAACAGGCATCATTCGCAAATGCGACGCTTGGCCTGCAGAATGCGGTAGGTCTTCCCTACGACCCGACGAGTGTCGTCGCGATCGCGGACATCCTGGATCGCAATGTCGCGCGGCAGACGTACAGCGGCATCGACGCGTCGGTTCGCTACAGCCTTTCCGTGTCCGAGACGGGCCGGCTGGCACTCAACCTCGCGGCAACCTGGCTGCGCAGCAGTCAGCAACTGCTGCCCGGCGCACCGAGCACGGAGCTTGCCGGTACGGTCCTCAACCCGCCTCGGTTCAAGACGCGCGCCTTCGTTACCTACACCCAAGGAGCACTATCGATTTCTGGTGCGGTAAACCTTTCGTCGAAGCTGACGGATCGTCGGCGAACCGCAGTCTACCGGATCGATGGCCTCTCGACGTTTGATCTGGCAGCGCAGGTCGATGCCGGAAGTGGTTTCGAACTGGGGGCGTCGGTGTCCAACATGCTCAACCAGAAGCCGGACGTGATCTTCACCGGCGCTGCTTACGATACTGCGTTCGATACGACGAACTTCTCGGCGCTTGGCCGCGTCGTCGCAATTTCGCTGCGAAAGTCATGGTGATGGGAGGTCGCACACGCGCCACGTTAGGTCTTTTTGTGATCGCAATCGAGACCTTCGCGACCCCGGCCTCGGGCATTGCTGCGAGCCCGGGGGAACGCTGGACCGCGAGTGATATCGTCACTGCGCCACAGGTCAGCGATCTGGCAATGTCGTCCGACGGGAAGGAGGTCGTCTATCTGCTCCATACCGCGAACCTCGCCGCAAATCGCCCCGAGTTCGAAATTCACCTCGTCACGCTTGCCGACGGCAAAGACCGGGTGATCGTCCGATCCGGGTTTCTCGATCGGTTGCGGCGCATTCCCGGAAAGAACTCTTGGTCCGTTCTAGCGGACTTCGGGCAGGGGGTGCAGCTGTACGAAGTGAAAAGCGATGGAACGCGCACCGAATTGGTACGCAATCCGAAGACGGTCCTCGTCGGCAGCGCCGATGGCGCCGATTTTGGCATGGCCCAGATGCCGCCGATGCAGGTCGGTATCGCATCCTACGACTGGAGCCCGGATGGAAAGCGGCTTGTGTATTCCCAGCTGGAAGAGGAGCGCACTGCGCCGCGTACGTTGACCGGGGACGCTGTCCGGGAGGCCAGTGCCCGGCGACGATGGAGCCCGCACGTCCGTGTCAGCTTCTTCCTGCGAACAAATGGGGAAGCAGATGCGGCGATCTTCGACCGGCCAGCGAGCGACCGGATAGCCCGTTATTTCGGCGGTATGCTCGCCTGGGACGCCGATTATATGGAATACGGCGTCCAGGTCGATGATAGTCCCACTCCGGCGGTGCAGCGGTATCGCTGGAGTTTTCGGACGCGCCACGCAACTCCGTCTGGCGATAGCACGGCGCTGGCGATGCAAGATCGGATTGCCGGGCCCGGCGGCGGCGAGTTGGAAAATTCCGGCGAGGGCCCAGGGCAACGCCTCGTCGAAAAACGCCCGGATGGCACGTCGGTCGATTTCGGGAAGGCAATGATTTCCCTGTCCGATTGGCGCTCTCCGGGCCACTGGAGAGCGGCAGACGGGAAGTTCGCTGTCGTTGCGGTGAAAATCATCGATGAGGCCAGGTATGCTCTTCTTCGTCTTGATCGCGGTGGAAAGTCCCGTCGGATCGAGGTCCCGGAAAGCCTTACGCATTGCGCTTTCGACGCTGGCCTCTCACGCGGCGCCTGTATCCGCGAGGGACTGACGTACGCTCCGGAACTTGTCGTGGTGGATCCGGCTGTGGGCAGCGTCAGGTCGGTGGCGCCCATTTCGGCGCGGCATTTACGCCTCGCGCGTTTCGCCAAAGTGCGGCGAACCTGGACCAATCGGTTCGGTTATGAGGCGGTGGGTTTCGTCCTTTATCCACGTGGTTACCGACCGGGTCGGCGGTATCCTGCGGTCATCGTCACCCATGGTGGCGACGCGGACGAACGATTTATCACGACGGAGTTCCAATGGAGCTATCCCATCCAGCTGCTTCTCGATCAAGGTTACATCGTACTTGCAGTCAATGATCCCTATCCGGCCCAGAGCGAACAGTTACAGGGCGCATTGAGAAGCTGGACGACCTGCGATGGGCGGGTGGCTCCGGCCGAAATTCAGCGATTGGTCTGGCTTAACACGGTGGAAAGCTACCGCAGTCTCGTGAAACAGCTCGATGACGAAGGGCTGATCGACCCCGCGAAGCTGGGCATTGCCGGGTACAGCGCCGGCTCGCAGATGGTCAACGTGGCCGTCACACAGACCAGCCTGTTTCGCGCGGCGTCGAGTGGCGACGGGGGCTATCTTGAGCCAGCGGCGTGGCGCTACCAGCAATGTACCTATCGGGCGATCTATGGGGGCGCCCCGGGTGATGCGCGAGCGCGAGGTAATTATACCGCACTGGTCCCGTCCTACCGTGCCGCGCCCGGCCAGGCGGCCGTTCTTCAGCAGATGGCCGAGCCACGGGCTGGTGCCGTCGAGTTCCACGAGGCGCTGATTGCGGCTGGCGTTCCTGCACAGATATCGCTTTATCCTGGCGAAACGCCTGCTTCTGATGAAACTCATCTCTTCCATATTCCGTCGAACCGCCTCGCCGCTTTGCAGGAAAACGTGAATTGGTTTGATCGATGGCTGGGGCGCGGCGCCGGGGCCTCGAATATGCAAACGCCCCCCTAGCCGCCGGTCCAGTGACGCATCCAGGCATCGGCGGCCACAAGAGTAAGCATTCGCTGTGCCGTGATGCCATCTGTCACAATACGTGGCTTCGGCGGCAAGCCGAGGATTCCCAGATCGCTCAGCGGTCCGTCACGCAGCCGATCGAGGACCTCGGTTTCATGACGAAGGTACGTGCGATGAACGAAGGCACCCGGCCCGCCCTTCGAACGTCGATCAAGCAAGGCGGGGGGTAATGCGTCACGGAACGCATGGCGCGCGACCGCACGGTCCGCGCCGCCCTCGATCCACAACCAGCTGGGCAAGCCGAGGCAAAGCTCCATCACCGGTTGCGACAGCAGGGGAGAAATTGACGGCGGATGGGTCGTTCGGCTGTGCAAGCCGTCGTTTCCGAGCGCCCGCCGGACCATTGCGACATGGGCGGCGGAAGCGGGGCTCGCATTGTGAGGCACTTCGTACCAGGGATGCCGGGGGACGTCTTCGATGGCTTGTGCCAGTCGATCAGCGATCAGAAGAGATCCGTCCCCTTTGGGCGGCGGATACCGGGTCTTGTTCGTTATGCGGCGCAACACGCGGCGCGCGATCGAGAGCCAGTCGGCCCCGGTTAGGACGGCGATGTCGTCTATCGTTCGCAGGACACCGCGAGGGCTTGCCCGCGTCGCAAGGCGATCGACGATCGGCGTGACCGATCGCATCATGCAAAAGACATTGTCGCCGCCATTGCCCGAGAAGTAGGCATCGATCCTGCATTCGCGAGCGGCCCGCTCACGAACGTTGGCGATCGCCTGGGCATAGTGAGCAAGAAATGGTCTTGCGACATGAGTGGCGATCGGTCGAGTAATATCGAGCCTCTCGCGATCATAATCGACGGAGGTGATAGAGATCCCGCAGGCATCGGCGGCCATGCGAGCATAGGCCCGCTCGTCGCTATCGTCATCGGGGCTATACATGGTGAAGCCCGAGACATGGCAGTTGGCGGAGGCCAGGGCGGCGGCCACAATGGAGGAATCCAGTCCGCCCGAAAGTCCGAGCAAAACGGATTGGAAGCAGTTGCCCCACGTCGTGACCACGTCGACGATGGTGTCGTACAACAGGGCTGGGTCGGCAGTGATGCCGCGCCGGCTTGCGGGGACATGGTCCCATGGGGACCAAAGTGTAACGGTTAGAGGCCCATGCCCGTTAAGATCGAGGGCTTCGCCTGGTAGAATTTCCGAGACGCCGTCTATGCATGTGCGCCGCCCGGCGAAATGCGGTGTCCATAAGTGAACGGTGAGCGCTTCGGCATCTATCCGCAAATCTTCGTTGGACGTGAAGGGTGCCCGGCCAAGCTCCGACGCGACGATAATACCCTCAGAAGTGTCGCGCCAATAGGCAGGGATCGTGCCGGAAGGATCGCGGATTATTCGCACCTTGCCGCCAGATATCGGCAGGAAAGCGACGTAACCACCCCAGAACTCACTCAGCAAACTGGCACCATCGGATTGGAAGATGCGGGTAAGTTCAGTCTGCGTAAGCTCGAGGACGCGTTCACTTGGCAGTCCCCGGCGGAAAAGATGCCCAATTACGATTCCCCGGTCGCCGATGTGCACTGCCGGGCCGGCATAATCGACATGCAGCCCAGGTTTGACGAAAGCGGTCGGGAAATCTGAAGGCGCTGCAATACCCACTTCTGCCTTGGCCGGCCCGGCCGGAGTGCGTGCCAGGAAACGGGGCGCAGTCACAGCCACAGGATCGGGCTCAGGCCACGCACATCGTCTATCGGGTCGCTGACGACTCGGGGTCCACATTGGACCCAGCAATGCGCCGCAAAGGGCAGGCGGACACCGAAAAGGATCGTCGGTTCGTGTCCGTATGCCCGCAGCATCGCAGCAATCGCGATGCTGCGGGGAAGGCAACGATCAATCGAGGGTACGATTTTGCGCGCGGCTTCGAAAGCGCCCACGACTTCGGCCTCAGTCCGGGAACGGCGCGAAGGCTTCGAGGCGACCGATCGCGCGATGTCGCGCCGTATAGCGGCGAGGGTCTTCCTGAAACTCGTGTGCCGTACGCGGCGGTCAATCAACGCCTGCGTTGCTGCTGCTTTCAAAATGAGGAACGTGTCCACAGGCAGATGCGAGCCGAGCCGATCAATCTGCGCGAGCGCAGGGAGCGCCTCGCTTACCACATCGCCTTCGATCAAAATCCGGTGATCAACGAGAGACGCGATGGCGCTCGGACTGGCCGTCCCTTCGACGAACCTGAGGAAATGGCCGGCCAACGATCCGCGTAAGTGGAAGTATTTCCCGTCGCGTTCGTCGAGAAAGACAGGAACGTCGCCGACGAGCGTTGCATGGAGGTCATTGCGCAACCGCATGGCTGTCTCCCCTCGCAAATGGCAATGGGGCGCGCTACCTCACCGGTAACGCGCCCCGATCCATCAATCCTCGTCGGTGATGCCCGCGCCGATCCGGTTGAGAACCTGATCGGTGTCGGGCTGGCCCACGACAAGGCTGCCCCGGGTGACGACGGTCGCGTTGCCGAGTTCGATGATGTCTTCGTTGTGTTCGATACGTTCCATGGTCTTTCTCCTGTCATCGCGACTCTCGAAGTCGCAATAGGAAGATGACCGGGTCGCCGGGAACAAACTATTTTATAATCGGATTATAATAGTTCGGGAAAAGGGTGGTGATTTTTTAAAGTATGCAAATGACCGAGCAGTGAGAACGAGCGATGAGGGAGCGCGCACTGATGCCTTTAGCGCAAGCCTGGACATACGCACCAGTAACCCGGTCGCGCATACGCGGCTGGAAGCCACGTTACTCCGACAACTTGTCAATCTTTGAGATTCTGTACAAGTCACTTTATTGTCGTAAAGGCATTTAGCCATTTTTTGGACGGCGGATGAAGCCGCGATCCGCAGCCATGAACCGCTCGATCATTGGCGGAATGAGGCGCTCGACGGGCATTGGCTTAATGAGGCCAGTCTCCGTAGCATGGGCTTGCGCGTAGGCGAGGAGGTCGCGGTGTACCGATGCCGGCAACTCGATCGAGATCTTCACCGGTTTGTCGTCTTCAATCGGACCAAGCCTGAGCCTTGCCATCAATATCCTCCCTCTGCAGGATCAAGAACGAGATCGCGGGTAACGAGCACCCGTACGGGATAGCCTGATCGGATGCTCAGTGTAGGCGACAGGCCCGCCTGCCGTTGGACGAGGGCGCGGCCGGTCTGGTTGACCGTGTCCTGAGTCCCGTAACGCAGCGCGGCGACAAGATCGTTGTCGCTTTGGGTAGCAAGCTGGGTTCCGACACCGAGCATGGTCGAGACCAGCGCAGCTTTGAAGATGCCGCCCCAGTGGTAGTCGACGCTGTCCGTCAGTCCCGCCATCCCGGCCGTATCGGCGCCGGGAAGGCGATCGAGGAGTATGGAGTTGCCATCAGGGAAGATGAGCCTGTCCCATGCGAGAAGTACCCTGGTCTGACCGGCCGCTACGGCGCTGTCGTATTCCCCGACGAGCCGCGAGCCCTGAGGTATGAGCAGAATACGCCCGGTCGGGCTGTCGTACACGTTTTGCGTGACCTGGGCCGTAATCTGTCCGGGCAGGTCCGAACGGATTGCAGTGATGAGCGCCGCGGGAATTATGCTGCCGGCCTGAAGGACATTGGGTGATGCGGGAGCAGAGATGCGCGCTGTGCTAATGGCGACCCCGTCGGGCTTGATCTTCAGGAAGGCAGTCTGCCCCGTTTGAGCGCTGTCGTTGGAATTCTCTGGTGCCGGGACCGAAGCAGGGGCGGTGTCGGCGATCGCGGCAATGGTCTGCGGTCCTGCGGGCGCTGCGCTGCCGACGAATATCTGGCTGACGCGGGCGGAATTGCGCTCCTGCGATCGGCGCTCCTCTGCTTGGGCAGCCAGTGTCGAATGACTGGCATATCCTGCGGGTGCTGCTGACCCGCTGGATGTAGCCGGTGCTTCCCGGCCCTTGGCCTGAGCCGACAGGATCGGCCGCCCGAGGTCACCAGGCAAAGGCGGTCCCAGGCGAGGAACGTTCGTGTAGTCCGCCGGCGCGCCGGTCAGGGCATCGGGTTTGTTGACGGCCTCGGTGTCGATCAGGTTTTCCGTCTGATCATGCGTCACCGGCCGCAGCGCATATAACAGTGCCCCGCCGATCGAGAGACCGGCAACGGCGCCGATCGCGGCAAGTGCCTTGCGGGAAAGCCGCATCACTTTGGGAGGATCACGGCGCAGCTTGAACGCATCGTTCGCCTCGGCTCCGGTGGCAGGCGAAGCCGCGAGATCTTCTGCCACGGAGACGGGCACGGGCTCCGCTTTGTCTGTTGCGCCATCCATCATGGCCGATGCCGCCGGTTTTTTTGGTTGGTGCCCGCCACGATCTGCACCCGCTGCGCGCCCTTCTTTCCGCCGAGCCGCAGTTCGGCCGTCCCGAAGAGGCGATCGACCACCATGAAGCGGCCCTGGACCCGGTAATTGACGAGTTCGGCCCCGCCATCCTCACCGAGCACGAAAAGCGGTGGCATTTCGCCGGTGGCGATGCCGATCGGAAACTCGATGTAGGCCTGCCTACCGTCGTCGAATGCCCGAACGGGCCGCCAGGCTGGACGGTCGCCGTCGATAGCATACGCGAAATTGAGAGCGGCCGGATCAATCCCTTGCGCAATCGGTCTCGTTCGCTCCAGCGTCTCAGCCGCCGTGCGCAGGGCAATGAGCTGATCAGCGGGGTAAGTCCACGAGACACCGGCCATGTAGGTGGCTGAAGTAGCCCGCAGCTCGAGATGATAAGTCCGGCGGTCGGTGTTGATCACCAGATTTGTCGCGATGTCCGGACGGGTAGGCTTGAGCAGGATGTGGACTTTGCGAGCGGCCGGCGAGCCGCTTACCGTATCGGCAATGATCCAGCGTGTGGTATCTCCGGCGGCGACCGGTCCCGGTCCGACGAGCGCCTCGCCGTCCTGCAAGGCGATGTCGGTGACCTGTCCTGGTGCTGCGTAGACTTGGTACAACGCACCATCGCTATAGGCATACTGCTGGATCGCGTTGATCCAGCCTGCGCGATCGGGCTCTATACGGGCCAAGGCGTTCGCAGCGCCGATCCTCTCCCCGGGCCTGTCGGCGCTCAAAGGCCCAAATGAAACGGAAGGCTTGGTTTCCCGCGATGATCGCGATCGTGCCTCGTCGAGGTGGATCGCTTTCTCGCGATCCGGTGTCGCCCGCACCGGCGCAGCGAGTGCGGCGGCGACCGCTGCAATCGCGGCGAACGTCGATCGAGAGGAAAGTATTGCAGCTGCGGGGATCATTGGCTGAGTTCCTTCGACCAGTTGAGGGCATCGACGAAGATGCCAAGCGGATTGCGGCGAAGACCATCGGCGTCGCGGGGGGGATGCAGCGCGACCGTCACGATAGCCGACCAGCGGGTGGTCTGTGCCAAGGCTCCATCCTGATAGCGGCGCTCAGTCCAGGCGACGCGAAAGCTCGACGGAGAGGCTCGGATCACGCTGGATACGTCCAGCGCGACCTGGCTTTTGCCGACGAGGGCAAATGGATCGTTGCTGCGGGCATAATCGCTCAGGGAGAGGGCACCCTTGTCGCTCGCAAAGTCGTAGGCCCGCAGCCAATTCTGGCGCAGGATCACGGCGTCCGCAGGGACTGAGCGAACGTTTTCGATAAAACGGGCCAGGTGGAATGCGATCTGCGGATCAGTGGTCGACCTCAACGACCCATGGGACGATTGTGCCACGGGCCGACTGCCAGACCAGCCCACCGGCCAGTCCGCCAGATAATGCGAGAGACGCCAGGCAAGCGAGCCGCCAGTTTCTGGCCTGAACCCGGGCAGACCCGATGCGATCGTCCCAAGCCTGCGCTGCTCGTTGGTACGGCGTGACCGGTTCGGGCTGGCGCCCGTAGCGGATGGATGAACGTTTGAACATAGGATGTCATTCCTTCTCGCTGATGTCGGGACCGGCGCCGCCGCCGTGGCTGTCACCGGCCTTGAGACTGTGCGCGGCGATGGAAGTGCCATGCGCCACGCTTTGAGATCGTTTCATCGCGCCGGCCCATGCCGGGGGAGCGGTTGGGGCCGGAGCTGTCGTCTCGGGCACCGGCGAGGGCGCGTTCGCCTCCGGCGCGTCCGCGCGGCTGGCTGCGGCTGCCCCGGCTCCGGTGCCGGCGCGGAACTGCGCGCCCAGACTTTGCGCTACCCGAGTGGCGGCGCTGCGAAGCGGCGACGTCACGGTTTCCCCCGTGCTGCGCAAGGCGGTGCTCGCCGTTGCCATCGTGCCCCTGGCCATGGCGCTTGCGCCGGATCGGCCCGCGGCACCCGCAGCATAGGCGCCTTTCGCAGCGCCCGCTGCCTTGGCGCCGGATCGTGCTGCCGCGCCTGCCATCTGGCCGCCGGCGACTCCGGCGGCCTTAGCCGCGCCCGCTGCCATTCCGGCACCGGCTGCGCCCGCTGCGAGGGTGCCACCGGCGACCAGGGCTGTCCCGGCAACGGCGCCTGCGCCCAGCTGAGGACCGCCCGAGACGATGCCGTTGGCGATACCGGGCCCGAAGATGCCAAGACCCAGCAATGTCAGGGCGGCCAGTGCGAGGGCCATGACCTGCCGGAGGTTTGGCTCCGCCGGCATCGCGGCCCCGGTGAACTGAGCGAACAGGGTGGTGCCGATGCCGGTGATCAGCGCAAGGACCAGCAGCTTGATGCCCGATGATACGATATGACCCAGAACGCGTTCGGCCATGAAAGCGGTGCGACCGAAAAAGGCGAACGGGAGCAGCACGAAACCGGCGAGGGTCACCAGCTTGAATTCAATGATGGTAACGAAGACCTGTATGGCAAGAATGAAGAACGCCATCACCACCACAAGCCAGGCCACCAGCAGCACGACGATCTCGACGAAATTGGTGAACAGGCCCACAGGTCCGAGCAGATCGGCCGTGGCATCGAGCAGGGGCTGGGCGGCGTCCAGACCGGTCGCTGCGACGGTCCCTGGCTTCAGGAACTCGGCGAGTGCGATCGCATCGCCGCTGGCCTTGAGGCCGAGGCCTGCGAAGGATTGGAACAGGATGTTCGCGAGTGAAGAAAAATTGCCGATGATGTAGGCGAAGGTTCCGATGTAGAGGGTCTTGCGGACCAGTCGCTGGAGCACATCCTCATCCGCCCCCCAGGCCCAGAACAGGGCGGCTATGGTGACGTCGATCCCGATTAGGGTGGAGGACAGGAAGCCGACCTCACCTCCCAGCAACCCGAAGCCGCTGTCGATGTAGCTGGTAAAGACCGCTAGAAAGGTATCGATAACGCCGGTGTCGTTCATTGTGCGGGCTCCCGGTTGCCGAAAAAGCGGCGCCGATGCGCCTCCCAGGTGGCCTGGCATTGGGGATCCGGCGTCGTCGCACTGCGGCAATGTTGCGGCGGCCGAGCGATTTCAGACGTATCGGTTTTGGCGGCCGACGCGTCGCTCGCGACGGGAACGTGCTCACGGCGGTCGGCCTGCACGGCAGCGACGGCCAGGACGATACCTGCCAGGCCCGCGACCACCGCGATCTTCACGCTGGGCTGCACCTCAATTTCCGGTGCGGAAGCGGCGAAAGCGTTCACGGGCCTCGGCCTCGATCGCGGCCCCCCGTGCGGCGTCCAGCGCCTGCGAGCGGCCTTGTGCGGCCAATGCCGCAGTGAGGTCGGCTAGTTGCTGCGACTGCAGCGCCAGAAGCTGATTGCCGGCCTGGGCTGCCTGGAGCGCGCCGCTGGCCGACTGGCTGGCTCCAACTAACGTGTCAATGCTCGAACGGGTGCCGCCGATATTGGCGACGACGCCCGCCTGGACGGACAATGCGTCTTCGAATGCGCCGACGCTGTCCTGCCAACGTGCGTCGGCGTTGGCGATCATGCGGGCGTGGTCGCCTTGAAGGGCGGCGCCTTTGTAGCGATCGGAGAATGCGCCCTGGATCGATTGCACGTTGTAGGCGATGCGTTGAGCCTGCCCGAGCAGCGCCCGGGTACTTTCGACCTGGCCCCGCAACGTCGTGAGGGTCGATGCCGGCAGGCTTTCCAGGTTCCTCGCCTCGTTGACGAGGCTGCTTGCCTGCTGCTGGATCTGGGTAATCTGATTGTTGATCTGCTGGAGGGCGCGAGCGGCCTGGAGTACATTTGATGCGTAGTTGGTGGGATCGTAGACGACCCCGCCGAACTGCGCATTCGCCGGTGCGGCAAGCATGGCGCCGGTGATCGGTAGGCAGGCAAAGGCGCCGGCAAGCAGGACACGGCGCAGCATGAACGGGCTCATCGTTAGGACTCCTCAGGGAATAGCGATGGATTGATTGACGCGGCTGGGGCTGTCGGGCCTCGTTCGGGGAGCAATTGGGCGGCCCAGTCGAGACCTCGCTCGCGAAGCCACTCCGCGGCGAATGCTTCGCTTCCGTGCGCATCGACCAGGCGGGAAATGCGGCTCTGATCGGTCTTCGAGGAGACGGCCGCGAAGGCAAGCGCGACTTCTCCCAAGTCCAGTTCGAACAGGCGATTTCCTTTCGGCGATTGATAGTAGTAGTCGCGCTTGGGGGCGGAGCGGCTCAAGATCTCGATTTGCCGGGCATTGAGACCGAACCGCGCGTAGATCGCCGTGATCTGCGGCTCCGCAGCACGAGGGTTCGGCAAGAAGACCCGGCTCGGGCAGCTTTCGATGATGGTCGGGGCAATAGCCGAGCTCTCGACGTCCGCGAGGCTTTGCGTCGCGAAGATGACCGAAGCGTTTTTCTTGCGCAGGGTCTTGAGCCATTCGCGCAAAGTCGCGGCAAACGCGGGATGATCGAGTACCAACCAGCCCTCGTCGACGATGATGAGCGTAGGGCGACCGTCCAGGCGGGCCTCGATGCGGTGGAAGAGATAGGAGAGCACCGCACCGGCGGCTCCCGAGCCGACAAGGCCCTCGGTTTCGAAGGCGATGAACGAGGCACCGCCAATGCTCTCGTTGTCTGCATCCAGGAGACGCCCCCATGGGCCGCCCAGGCAATAGGGAAGAAGTGCCTGCTTCATCGCCTGCGACTGGAGCAGAACCGCGAGGCCAGTGAGTGTTCGTTCGGAAACGGGGGCGGATGCCAACGAGTTCAGAGCCGACCAGATATGGTCCTTGGCCGCCGGATCGATCGGCAGGCCCTCCTGGCTCAGGATCCCGGCGAGCCATTCTGCGGCCCAGGCCCGCTCGGATGGATCGTTGATCCGAGCGAGCGGATGGAGGCTGACGCCGGTGCCGGCCATTTCCTCGCCGCTCGCACCGCCCTCATCGTCCATCCCGTGCAGCGCGCCGCCAAGGTCCTGCCAATCGCCGCCGCACGCAATCGCGGCTGCACGGATCGAGCCGCCGTAGTCGAACGCGATCACCTGGCTCTGTTCGTATCGTCGAAACTGGAGTGCCATGGTCGCGAGCAGGACGGACTTGCCGGCGCCGGTGGGGCCCACCACCAGCATATGACCGACGTCGCCAATATGAAGGGACAAGCGGAACGGGGTCGAGCCTTCGGTCTTGCCGTAAAGCAAGGGGGCATCACCGAAGTGCTCGTCCCGTTCCGCCCCCGCCCACACCGCTGACAGGGGGATCAGGTGGGCGAGATTGAGCGTGGAAATGGGTGGCTGCCGGACATTGGCGTAAACATGGCCAGGGAGCGATCCGAGCCAGGCCTCGATCGCATTGAGGCTCTCGGTCGTGACGGTGAAATCGCGGCCCTGAATGACCTTCTCGACAAGGCGCAGCCTGTCGGTTGCGATCGTCGGGTCGGTGTCCATCACCGTTACGGTGGCTGTGACAAGTGCGATGCCGGCGTGATCGGCGCCGAGTTCCTGGAGAGCGAGATCGGCGTCCGCTGCCTTGTTCGATGCATCGCTATCGGTCAGCACCGAGGCTTCGTTGGTCATCACTTCCTTGAGGATGGCCGCGACCGACTTGCGCTTGGCGAACCATTGCCGGCGGATACGCGTCAGCAAACGGGTCGCATCGCTCTTGTCGAGCATGATGGCGCGGGTCGACCAACGGTAGGGGAAGGGCAGGGCGTTGAGCTCGTCCAGCAGTCCCGGAAAGGTCGCGATGGGAAAACCGGTGATCGTCGCTACGCGCAGATGATGGTCGCCCAGCATTGGCTCGAGGCCGCCGGTGAGCCCCTCATCGGTGAGCAAGGCGTCGAGATGCATCGATGTCTCTGGCACACGCACGCGGTGACGCTTGGCCGAGATCGTCGAGTGCAGGTAGGTGAGCGTTTCGGAATCGTCGAGCCAGGCAACTTCTGGCATGAAGCCTTCGACGAGCCCCAGCAGACGGTCGGTACGATCGATGTAGCCCTTGAGCATCTCCTGGGGATCGACGCGATCGCTACGGCGCCCCTCGTAGAGCCAGCTTTCGGCGCGAGCCGCGTCTTCGGCGGGCGGCATCCATAGCAACGTCAGAAAGTAGCCGCTTTCGAAATGCGCGCCGGCCTCACGGAATTGTTCGCGCCGTTCGATATCCAGCAGCGCGGAGACGGGATCGGGGAAGGTGCTGTCGGGATAGGCGAGGGCTGGTAGGCGCTGAGCTTCGACGAACACCGCCCATCCCGATCCGAGGCGACGCAGGGCGCTGTTCAGCCGCGCGGTCACGGCGATCAGTTCGGAAGGCGTCGAACTGTCCAGATCGGGCCCGCGAAATCGCGCGGTGCGCTGGAACGAACCGTCCTTGTTGAGAACGACGCCCGCTGCAACCAGCGCGGCCCAAGGCAGGAAGTCGGCGAGCATGGCTGCGCGTGGGCGGTATTCGTGGAGGAACATCATGGCTGCATCCAGGCGGGGTAACGCAGGTGCCTGCGGGCAACGTCGACGAACTGCGGATCGCGCCGTGCCGCCCGGACCGAAAGGGCGTGGCCAATCGCCCAAAGTAGCAGGCCGACCAGCCAAAGCCGCAGGCCGAGGCCCACAGCGCCCGCAAGCGTGCCGTTGACGATGGCGAGCGCGCGCGGGGCACCGCCGAGCAGGATCGGCTCGGCCAGCGCGCGATGAACGGGGGCGTGAAAGCCTGGCATGTCGTCGTTCCTGGCCATCAGACCAGCGCCCCGCCCCCGAAGGAGAAGAACGACAGGAAAAACGAGGATGCCGCGAAAGCGATGGAGAGGCCGAAGACGATCTGGATCAGCCGCCGAAATCCGCCCGACGTGTCGCCGAAAGCTAGGCTTAGGCCCGTGACGATGATGACCATGACGGCGATGATCTTCGCCACAGGCCCTTCGATCGATTCGAGAATGCTCTGGAGGGGCGCTTCCCATGGCATGGATGAGCCGGCCGCGTAGGCGCTGGCGGGGAGCAGCACGGCGCTGGCGGAAAGGACGGCGCAAATGCGGCGGACGCGCCGTGCGCCGCCAGGGAAAGGAGAGGTCATCAAAATTCTCCGTCAGGTGAGGGCAGGAGGGTGAGGCGGTAGTCGCCGGTAAGAGGATCGAAACCATCCACGCGTGCGAGTTCGGAAAGCCGGCGACCGGCGTTGTCGCGCAGGAGTACGGCAACAAGGCCAATGGTCTCCGCGATGGCTTGGCGCGGTACGGTGACCACCGCTTCCTGGATGAGCTGCTCCATTCGGCGGAGCGCGCCGGCGGCGCTGCCGGCGTGAATGGTGCCGATGCCGCCGGGATGGCCGGTACCCCAGGCCTTGAGAAGATCGAGAGCTTCGGCGCCGCGCACCTCGCCGATCGGGATGCGATCGGGGCGCAGCCGTAGAGAGGAGCGCACAAGCTCCGCGAGCGAGGCGACGCCGTCTTTCGTGCGCAGCGCCACCAGGTTCGGGGCGGTGCACTGCAGTTCCCGGGTGTCTTCGATCAGGACGACGCGATCGCCAGTCGTGGCGACTTCGGCGAGGAGAGCATTGGCGAGCGTGGTTTTGCCACTTCCGGTCCCCCCTGCGACCAGGATGTTGAGGCGTCCGGATACCCCGACCCGCAGCGCCCCGGCCTGCCCTGTGGTCATTATGCCGGCGCCGACGTAGTCATCGAGGGAAAAGACGGAAACGGCAGGCTTGCGGATAGTGAACGCGGGGGCGGAGACGACCGGCGGCAGGAGCCCTTCGAAGCGTTCGCCGCCTTCAGGCAGCTCGGCAGAAACGCGGGGAGAGCCGGCATGCACCTCCATGCCGACATGGTGCGCCACAACCCGAATGATGCGTTCTCCGTCGGCGGCACCAAGGGCTACGCCGCTGTCGCTCATTCCCGCTCCCAGTCGGTCGAGCCACAGCCGTCCGTCCGGGTTGAGCATGATCTCGATGATTTCGGGGTCTGACAGCCAATCTGCGATGGCATCGCCCATCGCGGTGCGCAGCATGCGAACACCACGTGCCTGGGCGTGTGATCGGCTGGATGGCGTGTCCATCGTATCCCCGTTCCGTTCGCCGGTCGAAAATGACCGGAATGACGGGGACGATTAAAAGACGCAGAAAATGGCCAAGCTCAACAGTGTTCTGCGTTCGTCGCAACACAGCGAAGTAAAACAGGTTCCGGCGTAGACCCACTATGATGTGCTTTGGATCTGACACAAAAGCGTATATGCGGCGAGGAGGGGCGGCTCCGAATTACGGATGCATGGAATGGCGCGCCATTCTCATCAGTTGATGGAGGACACCTTGGCCTCAAGAGCAGACAGGCGTTCGGTGCAGATGGTGTGAACCACTGCTCCCAACTCCTCGACATGCTTTGCCAACCATTCCAACTGCTCCGCGCTGATCTCATAATACTTCGAATACCGCGCTTTCACGTAAGCTTCCTTGAGCCTTTCCCAGGCTGTTTGATCGAAGCGGCGCTCACGCGGCCAGACATCGACTAACCGACGATCAAGTCGTTCAGCCTGGGTTCGGAGAAATCCGATGTTATGCACATGTGGTGTGTAGAAGGTAGTGACCAGCAATGTTGCATGATACAAAGATTCAGTCGTTTGATGAAGAAGAAATGCGGCCTCTTTTGAAAAGCCCTGGCCTATAGCATCCTTCGACAGCTTAAATTTCCGCATTGAAGCGGGAAACCACTCCTCAAAGTACTCTCGTCCCATTTCTAACGCATCGTCTGCCGTCTTTGGCTTTGCAACGTGCAATTCACTGTCATCAAATTGATAAAGCGCGATGCCATCGCGCCGCATGTCGATGAAGAAATATCGGCCATGGGCAAGGCCGTCATTGACCTCATGCAGTGAATGAACAATAAAATTGACCGGTGTTCGCAGACCATGGGTAATCGCCAATTCGCGATTAAATCGATCCTCAAGCTTCAGCCAATAATCGACACGGTCGGTCAGGCGTTTGTCATTGACGATAATCAGGATGTCGAAATCTGACTGGTAGCCCTTTGCCGTATGTGGTTCGTCCACCCAATCACCACGAGCATAGCTGCCGTACAGGACGATTTTTTCGATCCGTCCCCGCTTTTTCCACTCATGTTTCGCGAGCGCCAAAGCATCATCGAATTCTTCGAAGATGAACTGGACGACGCGATCAAGCTCACGTTGCTTCTGCGCGGATAGATGTTCAAGATCGGTGCGCATGCATCAAACCACGTGGCTGCCGGCGAGCCGCGGCACATCGGCGCTATAGCCCTGATCGACTGCCATGGTCACGCGATGAAGGAGGCCAAACGCAGTGTCTTTTGCAATCAAAAGAAAGGATTTCCGCCGAAATTTTGGCATGATCTTAAATCGCCTCCTACCGACATCCACTGACTTTTCCACTGGCGGGAACATCGCGCTTCCCCCTATCACCATTGAATCACAACTGGAAACTCGGCGCAATACGGAGGTGGCCAGACGCTGGGCGGAATGCCGCTTGCGTCCTGATCGCAGACGCTTCGGAGCCTAAATCGCGGTCGCGGAACTGCGCCCTCATTTATGGCAAAAGGTGGGACTTTCGCGACTGTCGGCTTCGGAGCATCGAATCAAGAAAATCCGACATTCGGGGGCGGGACGCTCCCTCCCCCCTTCATTGGTCAGGCTAGCGCCTCTACACCATGCCGCTCAAGCATCCTGGCATCCATATCAAAGCCTGGCTTGACCTTTCCGACCACAATAAGGTGCACAGGACTGTTTACCATCGGATACAGCTGGATAAGAGTGAATAAACAGTCAGACATGTCACCAATCGTTTCACGACCCCCAACAATCCGGAATATGTGTCCTTCGCCTTCCACCAATTTCCCGAGCTCAGGCATATTTTCATACATGTAAGGTGGCGCATTACCGATATAGCGCTCCATATCGTGGGCTTTGTTGAGAACGATATCGGTGAGGAACGGGTCGAAGGCATCTAGGCCGAACTGCGCGGCTGCCCAAGCATGCGCAGTCTTGGCAAGGAACCGCAGCGTATGTTCACGTGACACTACTCCGGTCTGCGTCTTGACGATGAACGCGCCCTTCTCGGTGCCCACGTCTTTAGCGAGAGCGGCAAGCTTGTCCTTTTCTTGGTAAAGCCAACTCTCTCCCATTTCGCTACCCGCTCTGACCGGCAATCCAAGGATCGTGGGCGGCGGTGAGGTCCAAAGCGGCAAGACTAAAGGCGCCTGGGTAAATGGGATCAACCGATAGCCAAGGTCCCGAATATACTTTCCCGTCCAGTCGATCTCAGTGAACGTGAACCGCATATGCGTATGGTGCTCCTGCAGCTTCTTCTTCTTTTTTCGCGTTCGTGATGGCGCGCCGATAGCTCCCCTGAATGGACCGATCTGCTTGCTTAGGAAGCCTTGCTCGTACTTATTGATGATGATCTGGCAATTATCACAGCAGGCATCCAGAATGCTGACAGTGTTTTCGCCAATTGCGTACGGAATTATATGTTCCTCCGTGCGCTTATTTTCATCGTCATAACAATAAATACACTTCCCGGGTGAAGGGAGTTGGATGCGATTGTAGCTATCAAGGTCAATTTCATCGAGCTTCATACTTTTCCCCATTGTCATCGTGCGACTGCTTTCGCGAATTGCCGTTGGGGCACTCGCTGCTGTCGAGAGCCGTGTAGCGATCCGAGAAACGCAAATCCTGTCAGTCGAACGGTAAGCGCCGACGGAACCTTTCAATTACCCACAAGTGCGCCCGGCGAGATCAATTCCAAGTTTCATGTCCATAAGGCGGGACCAGCCACGCCATATGACGGTATTGCCGGGAG
>Ga0308165_1001500_pt1 | contig 32294 bp, 26 predicted proteins | sample PhyWR2_FD_201032 | JGI IMG/M metagenome (GOLD analysis project Ga0308165, IMG submission 201032) | Phyllosphere microbial communities from UC Gill Tract Community Farm, Albany, California, United States - DLSLW.R2 | ecosystem: Host-associated > Plants > Phyllosphere > Unclassified | place: USA... | reverse complement strand
GTGGGCAAGGGGTCGGAGCATCTGCTGCGCGCGGTGCTGACCCATGTGCTGGCCCAGGTGCACCAAGCGAGCGGCCAGCCAGTGCCGGCTACCGAGATCGACAACCGCTATGCGCAGGCCTGGGAGCGCTACCAGCACCACTACCTGGCGATCAATGGCCGTTTCTCCCGGGTGTATGACGGCGTGGAGAAGGGGCTGGCGCAATGGCGCTCCAAGGGGCTGAAGATGGCCTGCCTGACCAACAAGCCGCTGTCGTTTGCCGAGCCGCTGCTGCGCGCCAAGGGGCTGCGCGACTATTTTGACCATGTGTTTGGCGGTGACTCGTTCGAGCGCAAGAAGCCCGATCCGCTGCCGCTGCTCAAGACCTGCGAGGCGCTGGGCAGCAAGCCGGCCCAGACCTTGATGGTGGGCGACAGCAGCAACGATGCCGAGGCAGCGCACAACGCTGGCTGCCCGGTGGTGCTGGTCAGCTATGGCTACAACCACGCCCAGCCGATCCGCCAGGTGGCAGCGGCCGGCTATGTCGATGCGCTCAGCGAGCTGCAAGCCTGAGGCCGCTTTCTGTGGACGGACTGCACCTGACCGCCGACCTGTATGACTGCCAGTGCCCAGCGGCCTGGCTGGTCGATGCGCAGGCGCTCGCGGCGCTGTGCAACCAGGCGGTGGCCGATGCGGGGCTGACGCGCATGCATGACAGCTGGGTGCCGTTTCCCGGCCACAACGGCCAGCCCGGTGGTGTGACCGGCGTGGTTTTGCTGGCCGAGTCGCATGTGGCGATCCACACCTGGCCGGAGCTGGGCCATGTCACGCTCGATGTCTACGTCTGCAACTTCTCGGGCGACAACTCGGCCAAGGCGCAGCAGGTCGTCGATACCTTGGTGGGCGCTTTGCAGCCCAGGCGCTGCCAGCACCAGCGGCTGCAGCGGGGCAGTCTGCAGACCGGGCAGGGGACGGCGGCGGGCTTGCCACGCTGAAATCCCCGGTTTTCTGGTTTTTACACTGTCGTTTGTGGTTTCGTTTGCTACACTAGGCGCCATGTTCATCCATCACGCAGTCATTACAGGTCGTTCCGACCGGGGAGCTTGGCCCTGGCGTAAGCCTGTATCTATGCCTGTTTGATTGCCGCTGGGTAACACGCCCCAGCGTGCGCCCGAGGGCTGGTTGCAAGGCCAGCCCACCAAAGATGAACTGCAGCGCACGATACGCACACATCCAGCGTGCGCTGCTCAAGCTGGGGATGGTTCTTCGTGATCACCGAACTCGAATTCAAAAGTCTGGCCAACCAAGGCTACAACCGCATTCCTCTGGTCGCAGAAGCGTTTGCGGATCTGGAAACCCCTCTCTCCCTGTACCTCAAGCTCTGCCACACGCATGACGATGGCAAGCACAGCTTTCTGCTCGAATCCGTGGTCGGAGGCGAGCGTTTTGGCCGTTACAGCTTTATCGGCCTGCCTGCCCGCAGCCTGCTGCGCGCCAGCGGCTTTGGCGCCGATGCCCGCACCGAGGTGGTGACCGATGGCCAGGTGGTCGAGACCCATGCAGGCAATCCGCTGGATTTCATTGCCGACTACCAAAAGCGCTTCAAGGTCGCGCTGTCGCCCGGTCTGCCGCGCTTTTGCGGCGGTCTGGCGGGGTATTTCGGGTATGACGCGGTGCGCTACATCGAGAAAAAGCTCGAGAACAGCTGCCCGCCCGACACGCTGGGCACGCCCGACATCCTGCTGCTGCAGTGCGAAGAGGTCGCTGTCATCGACAACCTCTCGGGCAAGCTCTACCTGATCGTCTACGCCAACCCGGCCGAGGCCGAGGCCTATTCCAAGGCCAAGAAGCGCGTGCGCCAGCTCAAGGAGCAGCTGCGCTACTCGGTCAGCGTGCCGCAAATCAAGGCCGGTGACAGCTACCCGTCCGAGCGCAGCTTTGCCAAGGCCGATTACCTCCAGGCCGTGCTGGAGGCCAAGGAGATGATTGCCGCCGGCGACTTCATGCAGGTGCAGGTGGGCCAGCGCATCCAGAAGCGCTATACCGAGAACCCGCTGTCGCTGTACCGCGCGCTGCGCTCGCTCAATCCCAGCCCCTATATGTACTACTACCACTTTGGGGATTTCCAGGTGGTGGGGGCCAGCCCCGAGATTCTGGTGCGCCAGGAGCAGGTTGAGGAAGGGCAGAAGATCACCATCCGCCCGCTGGCCGGCACGCGGCCGCGCGCTGCAACGCCGGAAAAGGACAAGGCCACCGAGCAGGAGCTGGTGAACGACCCCAAGGAGCGCGCCGAGCACGTGATGCTGATCGACCTGGCGCGCAACGACATCGGCCGCATTGCCAAGACCGGCTCCGTCAAGGTGACCGAGGCCTTCGCGGTGGAGCGCTACAGCCATGTGATGCACATCGTCAGCAATGTCGAGGGCATTTTGAAGGACGGTATGACCAGCATGGACGTGCTCAAGGCCACGTTTCCGGCCGGCACCCTGTCGGGTGCGCCCAAGGTGCATGCGATGGAAGTCATCGACCAGCTCGAGCCGGTCAAGCGCGGTATCTATGGTGGTGCCTGCGGCTACCTGAGCTTTGCCGGCGACATGGACCTGGCCATTGCGATCCGCACTGGCGTTATCAAGGACGGCATGCTCTATGTGCAGGCGGCGGCCGGCGTGGTCGCCGACTCGGTGCCCGAGCTGGAATGGAAAGAGACCGAACACAAGGCCCGCGCACTGCTGCGCGCGGCCGAACTCGTTGAGGAAGGACTGGAATGACCCGCGCTATCGACAAAGTAGAAGACTGCAACACCATGGCCGACGTGCGCCGCAATGTGAATGCGCTCGACGACATCCTGGTGCCCCTGCTGGTGGAGCGCGGCGGCTACATGACCCAGGCTGCCAAGGTCAAGAACAACCCCGCGCTGGTGCGTGATGAAGAGCGCATCGAGACCATCGTCAGCCGCGTGCGCGAACGCGCGGCGCTCGAAGGCGGCCAACCCGATGTGATCGAGGCCATCTACCGCGCGATGATGGAAGCCTACATCGCCTACGAACACCGCGAACTGGCCCGCTTGCAAGCGGGCGGCAAACCCCGGGAGTGACGATGAAAAAACTGTTGATGGTCGATAACTACGACAGCTTCACCTACAACATCGTGCAGTACTTCGGTGAGTTGGGGGTCGAGGTCGTGGTGGTGCGCAATGACGAAACCTCGCTCGAGGCCATCGCTGCCCACCAGCCCGATTGGCTGGTCATCTCGCCCGGTCCCTGCTCGCCGGCCGAAGCCGGTATCTCCATCGCGGCAATCCAGCACTTTGCCGGCAAGCTGCCTATTTTGGGCGTATGCCTGGGCCACCAGGCCATTGGCGCGGCCTTTGGCGGCAAGGTGGTGCGGGCGGTGCAGCAAATGCATGGCAAGACCAGCGTGATCACGACCGCGCAAGAAGGCGTGTTTGCCGGTCTGCCGGCGCAATTCACCGTCAACCGCTACCACTCGCTGGTGATCGAGCGCAGCAGCTGCCCCGATTGCCTGGAAGTGACGGCGACCAGTGAAGATGGCGAAATCCAGGGCGTGCGCCACAAGAGCCTGCCGATCCAGGGCGTGCAGTTCCATCCCGAGAGCATCCTCACCGAGCATGGCCATGCGATGCTGAAGAACTTTCTGGAGCAGCGCTGATGGCCGAGCCGCACCAGTTGCTGATGTTCATCGCAGCTGGCTGGCTGCTCAACCTCACCCCGGGCCCGGACGTGTTCTACATGCTCAGCCATGCAGCGCGCCAGGGCTGGCGTGCCGGCCTGGTGGCCAGCGCCGGTATCACCGCTGGCTGCATGGTGCATGTGACGGCTGCTGCGCTGGGTGTTGGCGCATTGCTGGCCGCCTCGGCCACCGCCTTTGGCGTACTCAAGTGGCTGGGCGCGGCCTACCTGCTGTGGATGGGCCTGCAGATGCTGCGCAGCAAAAACAACAGCAAGCCGCTGTCGCCTGCCGGTAACGAAATGGCTCTGGCAGAGCCGGGCACCCGTCTGGCGCGCATCTTCTGGGGCGGCTTCTGGACCAATGTGCTCAACCCCAAGGTTGCGATCTTCTTTCTGGCCTTTATTCCGCAGTTCATCGCTGCCGACTATGCCCACAAGAGCCTGGCCTTTGCCGCGCTGGGCCTGCTCTTCAACCTGAATGCCATCCCCGTCAATATGCTCTGGGTGGGGATGGGTGCCGGAATGGCCCGGCGCGCCGGCGGGTTGCGCCAGCGCCTGCATTGTCTCGACCGCGCGGCCGGCGCCATGTTCATTGGCTTTGGCCTCAAGCTGGCGCTGACCGACAAGCCCGGCGCCTGACCCCTGATACAGCGAGAAACTCCATGTCGATTACTCCCCAAGAAGCGCTGCAGCGCACCATCGAGCACCGCGAAATCTTCCACGACGAGATGCTGCACCTGATGCGCATGATCATGCAGGGCGAGCTCTCCCCGGTGATGACCGCCGCCATTCTGACCGGCCTGCGCGTGAAGAAGGAAACCATTGGCGAGATCAGCGCTGCCGCCCAGGTGATGCGCGAGTTCTCCAACAAGGTCCATGTGGCCGATCGCCAGCACCTGGTCGATATCGTCGGCACCGGTGGCGATGGTGCCAACACCTTCAACATCTCGACCTGCTCGGTGTTTGTCATTGCCGCTGCCGGTGGCAAGGTCAGCAAGCATGGCGGGCGCAGCGTCTCCAGCAAATCGGGCAGTGCCGATGCGATGGAAGCACTGGGTGTCAACATCCAGCTGAGCCCCGAGCAGATCGCCCAGAGCATTGCCGAGGTGGGCATCGGCTTCATGTTTGCGCCCAACCACCACCCGGCGATGAAGAACGTGGCCCCGGTCCGCAAGGAACTGGGCGTGCGCACCATCTTCAATATCCTCGGGCCCCTGACCAACCCGGCCAGCGCGCCCAATATCCTGATGGGCGTCTTCCACGAAGACCTGGTCGGTATCCAGGTGCGCGCACTGCAGCGCCTGGGCGCCGAGCATGCGATCGTCGTCTATGGCCGTGATGGCCTCGACGAGATCAGCCTGGGCGCCAGCACCCTGGTGGGCGAGCTCAAGGACGGCGTGGTGCGCGAGTACCAGATCCATCCGGAAGACTTCGGTATCCAAATGGTGGGCACGCGCGCGTTCCGCGTCGACAATGCCGAGCAGTCCAAGGCGATGCTGATGGGCATCCTGCAAGGCGAGCAAGGCCCCGCACGCGATATCGTCTGCCTCAACGCCGGTGCGGCACTCTATGCGGCCAATGTGGCCAGTTCGATCGAAGACGGCCTGCAGCGCGCCCGCGCTGCGATCGACAGCGGCGCGGCGCTGCAAAAGCTGCAGGACCTGGTGGCCCTGACGCGCCGGCTTGCCGCCTGAGCCGGCCTCCCAACCAAGGAAAACAAATGTCCGATATTCTGAAAAAAATCTGTGAGGCCAAGCGCATCGAAGTGGCCGAGGCCAAGAAGCGCAGCCCCTTCGAGGTGATGCGCCGCGACGCCGAAAGCCGTGTGCTGACCCGTGACTTTGTCGGCGCGCTGCGCGCCAAGATCGCCCAAGGCCAGGCCGCGGTGATCGCCGAGGTGAAAAAGGCCAGCCCCAGCAAGGGCGTGATCCGTGCCGATTTTGACCCGGCCGACATTGCCCAGAGCTACATGGTGGGCGACGGCAAGACCAGCGCCGCCTGCCTGTCGGTGCTGACGGACCGCCAGTTCTTCCAGGGCGAGCCGGATTTTCTGAAGCAGGCCCGCGCCAGCACCTTGCTGCCGGTGCTGCGCAAGGATTTCATGGTCGATCCCTACCAGATCTATGAATCGCGCGCGATGGGTGCCGACTGTGTGCTGCTGATCGCCGCCTGCCTGGACGACGCCCAGATGGCCGAAATGGAGCAGATTGCGCGCAGCCTGGACATGGCCGTGCTCGTCGAGGTGCATGACGGCGCCGAGCTGGCGCGCGCGCTCAAGCTCAAGACGCCGCTGATTGGCATCAACAACCGCGATCTGCGCACGTTTGAAGTCAGCATCCAGACCACCTTGGATCTGCAAAAGCAGGTGCCTGCCGACCGCCTGCTGGTGACCGAGTCGGGCATTGCCAGCCCGGACGATGTCAAGACCTTGCGCGATGCCGGCATCCACGCCTTCTTGGTGGGCGAGGCCTTTATGCGCGCCGATGAACCGGGCGAAGCACTGGCCAAGCTGTTCGCCTAAGCAAAGCAGCTAAGAAAAAACGAGTAGCGGCGCAATGCCGCTACTGCGCCGTGCGTGCCTGGGCCAGCTGGGCCTCAAACCATTGCTGGCTGCGCACTTCCGGCTGGCCCGGGCAACGCACCAGATAGGGCTTGCCCGACATGCTGCTTTGGCTGGCCGCGCGCGCAATAAAGGCCTCGGCCGTGGGCGCCAAATCTCTTTTTTGCAGGTAGCTGTACTTGCGCTGCAAATGCGCGCTGGCCTCGCTGGCGCTGTACCACTGGCCATTGCGGGCAAATTCACAGCCCGACTGCTGCAAGGCCTTGAACAGCGATTGAATCTCGCGCTCGGTGGTGCTGGTTCCGCTGCTGGCGGTCTGCGCGCCAGCGGCCAGGCTGCACAGCAAACAGGCCGCGGCGAGGGCCGGAGTCCATGGGTATCGTCGGTAGGGCATGGCTTGTCAAGCAAGTTGGTGGGTCTGGCAGCGCAGGCGCTGTGCTAGTATCAATTGCGAATAATTCCCATTTCTATATTTTAGGAGTGGGTTTTTTCTTCGCCTCTTTCCCTTCTTCCCCGGCCAGCGGCCCACGCCCAGCAAGGGCCGCCGGCCTGTTTGCCGTTGTTTGTCCATGAGTATCCATGATCGCCATGATCGCCATGCTCCCCAAGCGCCCAGCGCCTTTGTACTGCCACCATCGCGTCTGCGCGGGCTCGCTGCCAGCGCAGCGCTGGCGATGATCGTGCTGGGCGGCTGCGCCAGCGCACCGGAGCGCCCAGCGCCTGCGCAGCTGCTGCGCATCGGGCAGACGGTGCAAGGCCAGTTGGCCCCTGGCGCAGAGCAGCGCTGGCAGCTCGACGCGCTGCAGGTGCCCGCCGGCAGCGTGGTGCGCGCGGAGGTCGATGGCCGTGGTGTGCAGCTGGATCTGCAAGATGCGGCAGGCCGGCATCTGCGCCGCCTGCTGCGCAGTGATGGCGTGGGCGAGGGCATCACCTGGCAGGCCCAGGCGGGCGAGCAGTTGCTGTTGCACTGGAATGCGCAGCCGGCGGTGGCCTATGCCAGCAGCAGTGCAGAGGCCGGCCAGCTGCCTGTGCAGGCGGCCGCAGGCTACTACCGCCTAGAGATCCAACGCGCCTGGGCCCTACGTGCCGGCCCGCCGGTGGCCTTGCCCAACAAGCCGCTGCAAAGCCCGCGCCTGCAGGCCTTGGCGCACGATCTGGAACGTGGCGGCACCACTGATGCGTTCTGGCAGGAGATGGCCCAGCGCGGAACGCCGTTGGTGGAGCCCTGGAGCGGCCAGGAGCGGCTGGTGACTTTTCTGTGGCGCGGCGCGCAGCACAGTGTGCGCCTGTTTGGCAGCCCCTCGGGCAACCATGAATCGCTGCAGCGCCTGGGCCGCTCGGATGTGTGGTGGAGCAGCTTTGTGATGCCCAGCGATGCGCGCCTGAGCTATGGCATGGCGCCCGATGTCCCCGGCATTGACGGCACGGCGACCGAGCAGCGCCGCAGCATTCTGGCGACCTTGCAGCGCGACCCGTTGAACCCGCGCAGCTGGGCCGCGTCGGAAGATGGCGCTGCAGCGGTGGACCCATACCAGGGCCGCTCGGTGCTGCAGCTGCCCGATGCGCCTGCGCAGCCCTGGTCGCAGCCGGCCAACGGGCCGTTGCCGGGCGATCTGCAGCGCCACTGGCTGCATTCGGCGGCCCTGGGCCATGGCCGCGATGTCTGGATCTACCGCCCTGCGGGCTGGGCCCAGACCCCGCAGGACCAGCGCGCCTTGCTGGTGCTGTTCGATGCCCATGCCTATCTGCGCCAGGTGCCCACGCCGCAGATCGTGGAGCGGCTGCAGGCGCAGGGCTTGATCCCGGCCACGGCCGTGGTGCTGGTGGCCAATGCCAGCAGCGAGCTGCGCAATACCGAACTGCCGCCCAACCCGGCATTTGCCGATTTCATGGGGCTGCAGCTGATGCCCTGGTTGGCCACGCAGGGGCTGGATGTGCCCGCCGCACGCACGGTGATTGCCGGCTCCAGCTATGGCGGCCTGGCATCGAGCTATATGGCGCTGCGCCATCCGGAACGCTTTGGCAATGTGCTGAGCCTGTCCGGTTCCTACTGGTGGGCGCCGGAGGCCGAAGCGCCCAATGCGATGGCGCGCTGGTGGGCGGCAGCGCCCCGCCAGAACGTTCGCTTCTACCTGGATGCGGGCCTCTATGAAAGCGCACGCGGCGGGCAGGCAGGCATTCTGGAGACCAGCCGTGAACTGGGCGAAGTGCTGCGGACCCAAGGCTACCCGGTGACCCAGCGGGAGCACAGCACGGGGCATGATTATGTGCACTGGCAGGGCGCCCTCGCCTGTGGGCTGGTGGCGTTGCTGCAACCTGCCAACGCGACCCGGGTGCAGTCTGCCTGTGGCGCTGGCAGCGGGCAGTGAGGCAAGTCGCCAACCTCCCGGTCCACCTAACCAAATGGTAATGCGTCGGTAATGCCACGCCCCCCGGTGTCTGTCTAGCATGGAGCCCGCGCCACGCGGCGACATGAACACACAGAACACCAGGGGCAAGCATGCGATCTCTCTTCAACTCCCACACCGGCCGGGGGCTGGTCTGGGCCACCACGGCCGCCAGCCTGGTGCTGGCATTGTCTGGCTGCAGCGGCAGAAGCGATGCCGCTGCCCCGGAGGCACAATCTGACCGCGCCAAGGCCGCTGCCCTGGCACCCGGCCAGGTAAGGCTGCAGCCCGCATCGTTGAAGATGCTCGACATCGTCAGCCTGAGCCAGTCTGGCGCGGCGCAAACCGTGGCCATGCCCGCGCGCGTGGCCTTCCAGGACGACAAGGTGGCGGCTGTCGCCATTCCGGTCGAAGGGCGGGTGGTGACCGTCAACGTGCAGGTGGGGGACAAGGTGCAGCTTGGCGACACGCTGGCTACCCTGGTCAGCCCGGAGGCCTTGCGCATCCGCTACGAGGTGGAGGCTGCGCGCACCGCCAAGGAACTGGCGGTGGTGGAGGAGCAGCGCCAGCGCACCATGCTGGCCAAGGGCGTGGGCGTGGAGATGGAACTGCGTGCGGCGCAGTCCAAGCTGCGTGAAACCGCGCAGGAGCTGGCGCGCGCGCAGGGCGTGGCCGCCTTGCTGGGCAGCGGCAGCGGCGACAAGATCGTGCTGCGTGCGCCGCGTGCCGGCGTGATCGCGGAGCGCCATGCCGTGCCCGGTGCGGCAGCGGAGTCGGGCGCGGCGCTTTTTTTGGTGGGCGATCCGGGCGCCATGCGCATCGTGGCCGATGCCTTTGAGGGCGATCTGGCCGGCATCCATCTGGGCGCCGATGCAGTGGTGAAGGTGCAGCAACTGGCCGTGGCCACGCAGGGTACGGTGCGCAACATTGGCGCGGTGCTCGACAAGGAATCGCGCCGCGCCACCGTGCTGATCGACCTGAAGGCGCAACCCGCTGGATTGCGCCCGGGCATGCAGGCTTCGGTGGAGATTCCGCTGGCCGCCACACAGCAGATGCTGATTCCGGTGACTGCCGTGCTGATCAAGGATGGCGACCGCTCGCTGGTCTTTGTGCAGGCCGGGGATGCCGTCTTTGAGGCGCGCACCGTGGTGCTGGGCCAGCCGCTGCGCGGCATGGTGCCGGTACAAAGCGGCCTCCAGGCCGGAGACCGCATTGTGGTCCGCGGCGGTTTGCTGCTGGACGGCGCCGCCAGCCAGATGCTGTAAGCAGGACCACCACCGTGCTGCGTTCCTTGATTTCCTTCGTCGTACACCGCCGCATGCTGGCGCTGTGCGCCACCTTGCTGATTGCCATCTACGGCATCTATTCCTACCTGCACACCGCCATCGAGGCCTATCCGGATGTGACCAACGTCCAGGTGGGTGTGATTGCCCAAGCCCCCGGCCTTGCGCCCGAAGAGGTGGAGCGCCAGATCACCCAGCCGCTGGAGCGCGAGCTCAACGGCACGCCGGGCCTGATGTCGCTGCGCTCGGAGAGCTACTTCGGCCTGTCGATGATCAACCTTGTGTTCGATGACAACGCCGACAGCTTCAAAGCCCGCGCCGAAGTGGCGCAGCGCCTGCCGCAGGCCGATCTGCCGCAAGGCGTGACGCCCCAGATGGCGCCCGACTACACGCCGCTGGGCAAGATCTACTACTACCGCCTGCAAAGCGACCGCCACACCTTGGCCCAGCTGCGCACCGAGCAGGAATGGCATGTCACCCGGGTGCTCAAGCAGATCCAGGGCGTGGCCGATATCGTCAGCATCGGCGGCTTCGTCAAGGAGTTCCATGTCGAGGTCGACCCGCAAAAGCTCTACAGCCTCGACATCTCGCTGGAAGAGGTGGGCGATGCGCTGGCCAAGTCCAACCGCAATGTCGGCGGCGGCCTGCTGCGCCGGGGCGAGCAATCGCTGATCGTGCGCGGCATCGGCCTGTTGGGCAAGCCCGAAGATATCCAGCGCGTGGTGGTCGCTATGCGCGGCGAGCAGGCGGTGACGATTGGTGATGTGGCGCGGGTGTTCCAGTCGCACACGCCGCGCCAGGGCTCGGTGGGCATGGATGAGCACGACGATGTGGTCGAAGGCATCGTGCTGCTCAAGCGGGGCGAGAACCCCTCGCTGGTGCTCGACCAGATCCACCTCAAGGTGGACCAGCTCAATGGCGGCGAACTGCCCGAAGGCATGAAGCTGGTGACGAGTTATGACCGATCCACGCTGGTGGGCCACACCCTGGACACCGTGCAGCACAACCTGCTGTTTGGCGCGGTGCTGATCGTCAGCGTGCTGTGGCTGGTGCTGCGCAGCCTGCGCGGCTCCATCATCGTGGCCACGGTGATTCCGCTGTCGCTGCTGGTCGCCTTCATCGGGCTGCACTGGCTGGGCATGCCTGCCAACCTCATCTCGATGGGGGCCATCGACTTCGGCATCATGGTCGATGGCGCGGTGGTGCTGGCCGAGAACATCATCCGCAACGCCCGCCAGCGCAAGCCGCAAACCCAGGCCGACATGCGCCACATCATCATCGATTCGGCCGTGGCGGTGGCCAAGCCCACCCTGTTTGCGATGGCCATCGTGATTGCGGCGCTGATCCCGGTGTTCTCGCTGCAGAGCATCGAAGGCCGCATCTTCCGCCCGCTGGCGATGACCTATACCTTCGCGCTGCTGGGGGCGCTGGTGTTTGCGATGGGCCTGGTGCCTGCGCTCTGCGCCCTGCTGCTCAAGCCCAAGCATGTGATGGTGGAGGAGCCCAGGCTGTTCGAGCAGGCGCAGCACGGCTATGAGCGCTGGGTGGGCCAGGTGCTGCAGTCGGCGCGTGCGCGCTGGCTGGTGGCGCTGGTGGCCGTGGTGGTCCTGGCCGTGGCCGGGTATTCGGGGCGCTGGCTGGGCACGGAGTTTCTGCCGGAGCTCGACGAGGGTGATGCCTATGTGCTGGTGGAAATGCCGGCATCCATATCGCTGGAAAAGGGCCAGGAAGTGCTGCGCGATGTGCGCATGCGCCTGGGCCAGTACCCCGAGGTGGTCTCGGTCATCTCGGAGCAGGGGCGTCCCGAATCGGGCACCGACAACGAAACCCTGAACCTGGCCAAGGTGCTGGTGCGCCTCAAACCCCATGGGCAGTGGACCCCGGGCCTGACCAAGCCGCAGCTGATCGAGCAGATGCGCGAGAGCTTGCGCGAGATACCTGGCGTGGCCTTCAACTTTGCCCAGCCGATCCGCGACAGCGTCGAGGAGTCGAGCTCGGGTGCGCGTGGCCAGGTGGTGCTCAAGGTCTTCGGGCCGGAGATTCCGCAACTGCGCGCGCTGCTGCAAAAGACCCTGGAGGTGGTGCAGCCGATTGCCGGTGTGGTCGATCTGGGCCTGTACCGCGATGCGCCGGCGCCGCAGGTGCATGTCACCTTCAACCGCGATGCGCTGGCGCGCCATGGCATCGATATGGATACCGCGCAAAAGACGCTGGAGATGGCCTTGGCCGGCGATATCGTCACCACGCTCTGGGAAGGGCAGTACCCGGTGCCCGTGCGTGTGCGCCTGCCTTATGTGAACCGCATGGACGAGGCCCGTATCCGCGACATCGCCATTCCCACACCCAAGGGCCAGTCGTTCCCGTTGCATGCGCTGGCGGACGTGCAGGTGGCCATCGGCAACTCCTCCATCTTCCGCGAAGGCAATGCACGCTACATGGCACTGAAGTTCAACGTGGAAGGGCGGGATATCGGCTCGGTGGTGAAGGACACGCTGGCGGCGTTCTCCCAGAACGTGAAGATGCCCGAGGGCTACACCGCCGTCTGGGGCGGCGAATGGGAAAACCAGCAGCGCGCTGCCGCGCGCCTGAAGGTGGTGGTGCCGCTGTCGCTGCTGATCGTGTATGCGCTGCTGTTCGGTGCACTGGGGCGGGCGCGCAGCGCGGGCGTGATCATGCTCTGCGCGCCGTTTGCGATGGTGGGCGGCATCGTGGCCTTGCATGTGACGCATATCGAGCTGTCGATCAGTGCGGCCATCGGCTTTATTGCGCTGCTGGGCCAGGTGGCCTTGGTGGGCTTGCTGGTGCTGTCCAGTGTGGAGGAGCGCCGCCGCGCTGGTGTGGCACTGCTGCCCGCGTTGGTGGAGGGCGCGGCCGAGCGCATGCGTTCGGTCATTCTGGTGGCCCTGCTGGCGCTGCTGGGCCTGCTGCCCATGGCCATGTCCACCGGCGTGGGCAGTGAAACCCAACGCCCTTTTGCGTCGGTGATTGTGGGCGGCATGATGGTGCTGCCGCTGATCGCCCTGGTGCTGCTGCCGGTGCTGTACGCCGCGCTGGGCCCCAAAACCATGATGACCCAGGAAGAAGAAGATGAGCGTTCGGCCCTCTAAACCCCTGCCACGAGCCCTGTGCCTGGCGCTGCTGCTGGCCCTGTCCGGCGGCATGGCCACTGCCCAGCTGCCCACCGTTGCCGATGGACAGCCGACCCCGGTGGGGGTGCAGGCTGCGCCCGCCTCGGTCAGCCTAAACGAGTACCTGCAACTGCTAGCGCGCAACAGCGCGCACATCAAGGCCGAGCGCACGCGCATGGCCGCAGCCCGGGCCGACACCACGACGGCGGGCACCTGGCCCAATCCCACCGTATCGGCCAGCCGGCAGCGGCAGGAAAAGGACCTGGGCATCCAGCAACCGCTGCCGATTTTTGGCCAGTTGGGCCAGCGCGTGAAAACCGCACGCCAGGCCGAGGATGTGGCCGCAGCGCAGTTGGAGGCCAGCGTGCAGGATGCGCTGGGTGAGGGCGCCGCCGCCTTCAACGAGGTGCTGGTGGCGCAGCGGCGGCTGGCGCTGTGGCAGGCCGCCCGCGATGATCTGATGGGCGCGGCACGGATCGTCAAGGGCCAGATCGAGGCAGGCGCGCGCAGCCAGTACGACGGCGCCCGCATTGTGCTGCAGGTCGCGCAGATGGATGTGCAGATCCGCAAGGCAGAGGCCGCGCTGAAAGATGCGGCCAGCAAGATGGCCGCACTGGCCTCGCTGCCACGCTGGGAGCCGGTGGCCATCGGCTCGCTCAAGCCAATGGACCTGGCGGCCTATGCCAGCAGTGAAGCACTGTGGGAACAGGCACGCAGCCGCCTGCCGGCATTGAAGGCCGCGGCGGCCGACCTGGAGCAGTCGCGCCAGCAGATTGCGCTGCAGCAGCGCGAAGCCATTCCCACGCCTTCGCTGAGCTACACCCGCGTCAACCACCGGCAGGATGGCCGCTATGGCATCGTTGGCGTGTCGGTGGATATTCCGCTGTTTGACCGCAAGCAGGGCGCGATTGACAAGGCCCGTGCGGACGAGATGCAGGCGCAGTACAAGCAGGAGGCCGCCGAGGTCGCAGCGCAGGCAGAACTGTGGCGCAGCCTGCAGCAGCTGCGCATGGCCAACGATGCGCTGGCGGCCTTCGAGTCGGATGCGCTGTCGCAGCTCGATCAGCTAAGGCGCATGGCCCAGGATTCCTACCAGCTGGGCAAGAGCAATGTGCTGGAACTGATCGACGTGCTGGATACCTTGCGCGAGCGCCGCATGGACCACCTCGATCTGGTCAAGGACATGCTGGATGCCCAGTGGCGGCTGCGGGTGGCGAGCGGCAACATGCCGCAGGTGCAGCCCTGAGCCCGTCTGTTGCATCGCAGGCGCTGTGGGTGCACATGCATCGCTGGGGCCTGCTGTCACAGGTATAGTTTCAGCCATGGGAGTCGCCTGCAGCTTGTCCAACCACCGTTATCTGATCATTGAAGATGACCCGCTGAATGCGGGCTTCATGGCGGACGGCCTGCGCCAGCAAGGTGCGCAGGTCAGCGTCTGCCATGACGGCCTGCGTGGGCTGGCGCTGGCCGTGGGGCAGGACTGGGATGCGATCGTGCTGGACCGCATGCTGCCCGACGACTTTGACGGCCTCAAGATCGTGCAGGCCTTGCGGGCCATGGGCAAGCACACGCCGGTGCTCGTGCTCAGCGCGCTGTCCTCTATCGACGAGCGGGTGCGGGGCCTGAAGGCTGGCGGGGACGATTACCTGTCCAAGCCGTTTGCGTTTTCCGAACTGGTGGCGCGCATTGAGGCGTTGACGCGCCGCTTGCAAACGGTCGACAAGCCGCGTGAGATGCTCGTGGCAGATTTGCGCATCAACCTGATGACGCGCAATGCCGAGCGTGGCGGCCAGGCCTTGCAGCTGCAGCCGCGCGAGTTTAGGCTGCTGGCCTACCTGATGCAGCATGCCGGGCAGATTGTCACGCGCACCATGCTGCTTGAATCGGTGTGGGACTTCCATTTTGACCCGCAGACCAATGTGATCGACGTGCATATCAGCCGCCTGCGCGCGAAGGTGGACAAGGGGCATGCGCTTGCGCTGATCCATACCGTGCGGGGGGTGGGCTACTGCCTGACCACCGACCCGCATGACCTGCTGGCGCAGGGACTGTAATGGCGCGGGTGCTGCCCTGGCGGTCGCTGGCTTTTCGCCTGGCGCTGAGCTATGGCTGCATGCTGGTGTTCACCGTGGCGGTCGTGCTGGCGGTGTTCTACCTGCAGATCGTGGGCGTGCTGCGCAGCCGGCTGGACCAGTACGCCACCACGCAGCTCAAGCGGCTGCAGGACTATGCGGCAATGCACGGCGTCAGTGCACTGCATGAGCAGATCGATCACCTGATGCGCGATGGCATCAACACCGATACCGAAATCATTCTGCTGCTGACCCCCGAGGGCCACACCATCATTGGCAACGCCGACATCGTGCCCGCGCGCCGGCTGACGCAGCTGGGCATGCGCGAACTCACGGTGCAGCGCATGGGGCGCAACGTGGTCGGGCGCGTGCAGGCGGTGTTGCTGCCCGATGGCAACTACCTGGTGGTGGGCAGCGACATGCGGACCCAGGTCAGCATCGAGGACCTGTTTGCGCGGGCCAGCAGCCTGGTGGTGCTGGTGGCGCTGCTGATGGCGGTGGTCGGGGCGATCAGCTTTCGCCGCCTGGTCGATGCGCGCGCGTTGGGCATCCGCAGCACCATGGCGCGGGTGGCCGCCGGTGATCTGGCGCAACGCATTCCGGTGCAAAGTCAGGAGAAAGACGAATTTGCGCTGCTGAGCCGCGACATCAACAGCATGCTGGAGCGCTTGCAGCAGGTGATGGATGGCGTGCGCCATGTCTCCAACACCATTGCCCACAACCTGCGCACGCCGATGACGCGCATTCTGCTGCGCCTGCGCGCGGCCGAGCAGGCCCCGGAGGCCGACCAGCGCGCCACCCTGCGCCTGGTCGCCGAGGAGGTGGCGGAGCTGGGCGTCGTGTTTGACAAGTTGCTGGCGATTGCAGAAGTCGAAAGTGGCGCGCTGCGCCAGGCTTTTGCTGCCGTCGATGTGGCGGCGCTGCTGCTGGAGCTGCATGAGCTGTATGAGCCGGTGGTGCAGGAGGAGGGTGGCAGCATGGCACTGCAGTTACCCGGGGACCCGTCCGATGGCCTGCACGGCCCCTGTGTGGCGCTGGGAGACACCAACCTGTTGGCCAGTGCGCTGGCCAATGTGGTGGAGAACGCGATCAAATACGGCGCGCGTGACGGAGTCGGGCCCCGCATCGTGCTGCAGGCCCGCTGCCTGGCGGCGGCGGGCGATGCGGCTGCTTGCGTGGAAATCCTGGTACAGGATGATGGCCTGGGTGTGGCGGAGGCCGATCTTGCCCAGCTGTCCCAGCGCTTTTTCCGCGCCCAGCAGCAGCAGCCGGGCACCGGGCTGGGGCTGGCGTCGGTGCAGGCGGTGGTGCGCCTGCACGGCGGGCAATTGCAGTTTCGCAATACCGAGCCCGGTTTTGCGGTGCAGATTCTGTTGCCGGTCGCCTTGCCGCCTACGCACAGCGCCTTGTGAGGCGCCGCGCAGCGTGCACAATGCGGACATGCAACTGACATCTGAAGCGCTCCATGACCACCAGGTGGCTGCCGGCTGGCAAGCCACGGTGGACCAATTCTTTGACAGCCCCAAGGGCCAGCAGCTGTCGCAGTACCTGCAGCAGCGCCTGGACGCCGGCGCGGTGATCTTTCCCCCCGAGCCTTTGCGCGCCTTGCGGCTGACCCCGCCCGAGAGCGTGCGCGTGGTCATCCTCGGGCAAGACCCCTACCACGGGCGCGGGCAGGCCGAGGGCCTGGCTTTTTCCGTCGCACCGGGGGTGCGCCTGCCCCCGTCGCTGCAGAACATCTTCAAGGAGATGCAGCGCGACCTGGGCGTGCCGTTCCCGCCTTTCCCCGATCCAGGTGGCAGCCTGGTCAAATGGGCCACGCATGGCGTATTGCTGCTCAACACCTGCCTGACCGTGGAAGAGGGCCAGGCCGCCAGCCACAGCGGCAAGGGCTGGGAGCTGCTCACCGATGCGATCATCCGCCAGGTGGCCGAGGGGGACAAGCCGGTGGTCTTCATGCTCTGGGGCAGCCATGCGCAAAGCAAGCGTGCGCTGATCCCGCAGGACCGGGGCCATCTGGTGCTGACCAGCAACCACCCCTCGCCGTTGTCAGCGCTGCGCCCGCCAGTGCCGTTCATCGGCAATGGGCACTTCAGCCAGGCGCAGGCGTTCCGCAAGCAGCTGGGTCTGTAAGCCAGCGCTCAGCACGGGCCCGGCATCGCCTGCAGCTCCTGCACCAGCAGCGCCAAAAAGGCCTGGGCCGCGGCAGGCAACTGGCGGCCCGCCAGGGTTTGCACCTCGATATCGCGCAGGTCCAGGCCGGCATCGGTCAGGGGGCGCGCGACCAGGCTGCCCGCTGCCAGCATATGGCGCACCCCCACTTCGCTGGAGACGGTGACGCCGCCGCCATGCACCACAAAATGGAGCAAGGTCTTGGCATGGTTGGTGGTCAGCACCGGGTCCAACTGCAGCCCCTGGCGGCTGCAGGCCAGGTCGATCATCTGGCGGATCGCCGTCTCGGCTGGCGGTAGGGCCAGCGGATACCGGGCCAGCTCGGCCAACGTGAGCGATGCCTGGCGCGCCAGCACATGCCCGGGCGGCAACACGGCCAGCACCGGTGCGCTTTGGCGGTGCACCACGGCAATGTTCTTGAGCGGGGACATGCTGAAACGCAGGCCAATATCGGCCTCTCCGGCCAGCAGCTTGGCCGAGACCTGCAAGGTCGGCACCATGCTCACCTCAAAGCGCAGGCCCGGGTGCCGGTGCTGGAAGGCCACGCAGGCCTGGGGCAGCAGCTCATTGGCAAAGGCATCGGAGGTGGCGATGCGCACCAGGCCGGCGCGCAGGCTGTCGAGCGCATGGATGGCGTCGATGGCCTGCTCGGCATCGAGGCTGATGCGGCGCGCCAGCTCGGCCAGGATCTGCCCGGCCGCCGTGGGCTGCATGCCGCGCGCATGGCGCTCGAACAGCGCTGTGCCCAGCTGGGCCTCCAGCCCGCTGATCTGGCGGCTGACGGCCGAGCTGGCCACATGCAGGCGCTGCGATGCGGCGCTGACCGAGCCGCACTGCACCACCTCATGGAAGTAGCGCAGCGCGGTGTCCTGCAGATGCGTGGGCGGGCGGTGGGGCATGGTGGTATTGCGCAAAAGAATCGCATAAGCATAAACCCATTGCCGTATCGGCAAACCTACCTTGCCAAATCGGTGGTGGCGCCTGCTGTCACAGGCTTTTAATATGCAAGGCTTCACGCAGGCGCCTTTGCCCCCGCGCGCATGGCACACCCGCTGTGGGCGCACAAGAACCGGTTTGTTCTGGCCCGCGCCACAAGCGCAGAGTGCTTCGCAGATGTTATGCAACTCGCTCACCACCATGCCAACTACCCCTTCTCTTCTTTCTCGCATGCCAGGCCGCCGGCCGTTGCTCGCCGGCCTGGTGGCCGGCACGGCGCTGGCCATGCTGTCCCCGTTCGTCGCTGCGCAGGGCGGCCAATGGCCTGAGCGCGCGATCCGTGTCATCGTGCCCTTCCCGCCCAGCGGCGCGACCGACCTGGTGGCCCGCGTCGTGGCGCAAAAGGTGTCGCAGGAGCTGGGCCAGTCGCTGGTGATCGACAACCGCCCGGGCGCGGGCGGCACCATCGGCACCGCCGAGGCCGCGAAGGCCGGCGCTGACGGCTATACCCTGCTGTTCACCACCAGCAGCACCCACGCGATCTCGCCGCATCTGATGCCCAAGCTGGCCTACCGTGCGGACAAGGACTTCACGCCGATCGCCCATGTAGCCGATGCCGCCAGCGTGCTGCTGGTCACGAACGCGCTGCCGGTCAAGACCGTGCAGGAGCTGATCAGCTATGCCAAGGCCAACCCCGGCAAGCTGAACTACGCCACCAGCGGCAATGGCACCATCGTGCACCTGAACACCGCGGCCTTTGCGGCCCAGGCGGGCATCACCCTGACCCATGTGCCCTACAAGGGCACGGCGCAGTCGATCAGTGATCTGGCCACCGGCCAGGTGCATATGCTGTTTGACTCCATCCCCACCGGCATGCCCCATGTGGCCAGCGGCCGCCTGCGTGCGCTGGCGGTGACCAGCGCCGAGCGCACCCAGTTGGCGCCCCAGCTGCCCACGGTGGCCGAATCCGGCCTGCCCGGCTACGCATCGGTGACCTGGTTTGGCGTCTACGCGCCTGCGGGCCTCAAGCCCGAGCTGACCGCCAGGATCAATGCCGCCTTCAACAAGGCCGTGCAAAATCCCGAGGTGGTGGCCAGCCTGGCCAAGCTGGGTGCCGATGTGGCCAAGCCTGGTACGCCGGCGCAGTTTGCGGACCTGGTGAAGGCCGACAGCGCCCGCTGGGCCAAGGTGATCCAGGACAACCACATCACGCTCGAATAAGCGTTGCCACCAGCAGACCGGGGCGGTCGTGCCGCCCCGGCTGCCCTCTCGATTGCATTCAGAAAGACAAGACATGACTACCGTGAAAGACTGGGCCCAGCCCTATGCCTCGCAGCGCTCGCCGGTACTGGGCCGCAATGTGGTGAGCACCTCGCAACCACTGGCCGCGCAGGCGGGCCTGCGCATGCTGCAAGCGGGCGGCAATGCGGTGGATGCGGCGCTGGCCGCGGCGATGACCTTGACGGTGGTGGAGCCCACCGGCTGCGGCATTGGCAGCGATGCCTTCGCGATTGTTTGGGACGGCCAGGAGTTGCATGGTCTGAACGCCTCGGGCCGCGCCCCGGCCGGCTGGACGCCGGAGTACTTCGACAAGCTCGGCGGCATCCCGGAAAAAGGCTGGAATGCGGTCACCGTGCCCGGTGCGGTCTCGGGCTGGGTGGAGCTCTCCAAGCGCTTTGGCAAGCTGCCTTTTGCGCAGGTGGCGCAACCGGCGATCGACTATGCGCGCCATGGCTTTGCGGTATCGCCGACGATTGCCAAGCTCTGGGCGCTGGGCCTGGCCAAGCTGGGCGACCAGCCCGGCTTCAAGGAATGCTTTGCCCCCGAGGGCCAGGCGCCGCAGGCGGGCAGCTGGTTCCAAAGCGAGGCGCATGCCCGCACTCTGGAAGAGATTGCCGAGACCCTGGGCGAATCCTTTTACCGGGGCGCACTGGCGCAAAAGATGGCAGCCCACAGCCAGGCCAACGGCGGGGTGATGACGGCCGAGGACCTGGCCGCCCACCGCTGCGACTGGGTGGGCACGGTGGCCCAGCCTTTTGGCGCGTCGGTGGTGCATGAGATTCCGCCCAATGGCCAGGGCATTGCCGCGCTGATCGCGCTGGGCCTGCTCGATGCCATCGGCATTGGCGACCAGCCGCTCGACAGTGCCGAGACGGTGCACCTGCAGATCGAGGCGATGAAGCTGGCGCTGGCCGACCTGGCCCAGTACAACGCCGATATCGACCACATGCGCGTCCACCCCCAGCAAGACCTGCTGAACCCCGCCTACCTGGCCGAGCGTGCCCAGCTGATCGACCGCAGCAAGGCCCAGGTTGCCCGCTACGGCGCGCCCAAGCCGGGCGGCACGGTCTACCTGGCGGCCTGCGACGAGAGCGGCATGATGGTGTCCTTCATCCAGTCCAACTACATGGGTTTTGGCTCGGGCGTGGTCGTGCCGGGTACCGGCATCAGCCTGCAGAACCGGGGCGCCGGCTTCACCACCGAGGCGGGCCACGCCAACCAGGTGGCGCCGGGCAAGCGCCCTTCGCACACCATCATCCCCGCGTTTGCGATGCATGCCGATGGCACACCGCAGATGGCCTTTGGCGTGATGGGCGGCCCGATGCAAAGCCAGGGCCATCTGCAGATGGCCGTGCGCGTGCTGCGCTATGGCCAGAACCCGCAAGCCGCTGCAGACGCGCCGCGCTGGCGCGTGACGGGTGGCAACCAGGTCTCCGTCGAGCTGGGTTTTGACCCGCAGGTGATTGCCGCCTTGCGCGCGCTGGGCCATGAGGTGACCATTGAAGAAGGCCATGGCGTGTTTGCGTTCGGCGGTGCGCAGCTGATTTTGCGTGAAGGCGGGCACTATGTGGCCGGCTCCGATCCGCGCAAGGATGGCCAGGCGGCCGCCTACTGACGCGCCGGTCGAACCAACACACCCAGGGCGCCACCGGACGTGTGCCGGTGGCGCTTTTTTTCGTCTGTCTGCGAGCGGCCCGGTCAGCGCGATTCGCGCACCGACAGCCAAGCGCTCAGCGCACCACCCACCGCAATCGAGACCATGCCGAGCACGGCCCAGTGGTCGGGGATATGGCCATAGAGCAGCCAGCCCGAGAACACGGCAAAGGGGATCTGGCTGTAGAGAAACGGCGATATCGTGGCGGGCTTGGCATGCTCATAGGCCTTGAGCAGCATCAGGTGGCCAATGGTGCTGCCCACGCCCATCGCCAGCGCCGCCAGCCACAGGGCCATGGTGCTGGGCATTTGCCAGAACCAGGGCAGGCTGGCACTGGTCAGCACCAGCGCCAGCAGGCTGGTGTAGATCTGCGTGGTCACTGGCCGCTCCTTGCCGGCCATCTGGCTGCTGACGATCTGGTAGGCGGTGTTGGCCGCCAGCTGCAGCAGCGGCCAGACCAGCGCGCCACCGCTGAAATTGGCGCCGCCCGGGCGGATGATGACCACGGTGCCCAGAAAGCCCATGGCCACCAGCACCCAGCGCAGCGGGCTGACCGGCTGCTTGAGCCAGAGCGCCGCCACCAGGGTCATCGCCAGCGGCGTCATCGCGACGACGGCGGTGAACTCGGCCAGCGGCAGGTAGCGCAGGCTCATCATCGCGCAGGCATTGCTGCTGCAAAACAGCGCGGCGCGTGCCATCTGAAACCGCGGATGCGTGGTGCGGAACACACCGGCGCCGTACTGGTAGACGCCCCAGCCGACGGTGAACACCGACTGCAGCATGTAGCGCAGCCACAGCGCCATCAGCAGTGGCAACAGCGCACCCGCGTACTTGGAGCCGGTATCGAGCAGGCAAAAGCAGGCACAGGCCAGCACCGTCAGCACAATACCCGTCAGTGCCGAGCCTTGGCCGGGGCGGCGCGGAGCAGGGGTGCTGGGAGTCGCGGGCACGCGGCTGGCGCTGTCCGGTGCAAGGGCAGGGGAATGCATCAGGCCTCTGGCGGGCAGGGCCAAGGCAGGGTCAGGGGCTATCGGGGGAGTCACGCGGGCAAAGTCACCCTGCGGCGGCCGGTCTCCTGCGGAGTCGAAGGGCTGGCGGGGGTGTGGCTCTATTGTAGAAAGCTGCAGCCGCTTGCAGGCCCCTGCGTGGCGCAGGGGCTGCAGTTTTTTTGCCCGGCTGTCCGATCAGGGACAGGGGGGTGGAATCTGGAGGCACCTGCGGATTTGTACCCGCCTGCTACCGAGGGGAACAAAGCTGCGTGTTACCATTCAAATGAGAACGATTCGCAAATGTGTCAGCTCTGTAAAGCCTTCGGGTGCTGCAGCCTGGCATCCATCAGGCGAAGTTTCCATTCCATCAACCGCTGGGGCTTCCGCTGCGGGCACAAGAAGAATGTAGCGATACGGTCTTGGGTCGGGTGCATGCAGGGGCTGCCAGCTTTCCGACCAAAGGATGTTCCATGTCGCGCTCCGCTCGCTCCACCGTCAACCGCCGCCAGTCGCTGCTGCAACTGGGTGCCCTGGTGACCCTGCCCTGGGCGGCAGGCTCCGCACTGGCGCAGCAGACCCTGGCGGTGCAGCAAGCGGGTGGCACGGTGCAGATCCCCGTCAAGCCCAAGACCATCCTGGTGTTCGATCTGGCCGCACTCGACTGCCTGCGCGCGCTGGGCGCCGAGGTCAAGGGCGTGCCCGAAGTGGTGAAGTTCCCACCGGTGCTGGAGCAGTACGCCAGCAAGGACTACACCCGCATCGGCAGCCTGTTCGAGCCCAACTACGAGGTGGTGAAGGGCCTCAAGCCCGATGTGATCGTCGCCGGGGGCCGCTCGGCGGCCAAGGTGGCCGAACTGGCCAAGATTGCGCCTACCCTGGACCTGACGGTGGACAATACCCAGCCGGTGGCCAGCGCCTTCAAGCATTTGAAGATCCTGGGCGAGATGGTCGGCAACGAAGCCCAGGCCCAGACCCTGATGGCCGCGATGCAGGCCGATATCGACAAGCTCAAGGGCCTGACGGCCAACAAGGGCACCGGCCTGATGGTGATGACCAATGGCGGCAAGCTCAGTGCCTATGGCCCGGGCTCGCGCTTTGGCATGCTGCACGATGTCTATGGCATCCCGGCCGCCAACAAGGACATCAAGGTAGCCGGCCATGGCCAGGCGATCTCGTTCGAGTTCATCCTCAAGACCAACCCGGACTGGCTGTTTGTGCTGGACCGCGATGCCGCCATCGGCCGCGAAGGCGCGTCCGCCGCCAAGCTGCTGGACAACCCGCTGGTCAACGCCACCAAGGCGGCCAAGAAAAAGCAGATCGTCTACCTGAACTCGGCCAACTGGTACCTGCTGGGCAATGCCAGCCCCGGCTCGCTGCATGACGATGTGACGCAGCTGATCAACGCCTTCTCCAAAGCTTAATGAGCTGCTGAGCCAGCCCCTGTTGCGAGCCACAGCATGACGACCATGATTGAGAAAGTGCCAGGCGGCGGGCGCGGCCTTGCGCTGCGCCCGCTGGCTTTTGTGCTGCCGGCCATCGCCTTGCTGGCGCTGCTGGCCTTTATCAGCCTGCTGGTGGGCGTCAGCGATGTGTCGGTGACGACCTTACTGCGCCTTTTCTCCCACAACGACGATGACCTGGCCACCCAGGTGCTGGTGGCCAGCCGCGTGCCGCGCACCCTGGCGCTGCTGCTGGCCGGCAGTGCGATGGCGGTGGCCGGCCTGCTGATGCAGATGCTGGCGCGCAACCACTATGTCGAGCCCACGACGATGGGCACAGCCGAATCGGCGGGCATGGGCATGCTGATCGGCATCCTGTGGTGGCCCGATATGCCGGTGTTCGGCAAGATGGGCCTGGCGGCAGTGTTTGCATTGGCGGGCACGGCCTTGTTTTTGGCGGTGCTCCGCCGCATACGGCTGCGCTCGGCGCTGATCGTGCCCCTGGTCGGCCTGGTGTTGTCGGGCGTGATCGAATCGGCCACCACGTTCATCGCCTACCGCTTTGACCTGATGCAGGCGGCGCGCTCCTGGATGACGGCCGATTTCTCGGCCATCGTGCAGGGCCGCTATGAAATGCTCTGGCTGTCGCTGGGCATCACGGTGCTGGCGATGCTGGCGGCCGACCGCTTCACGGTGGCCGGCATGGGGCAGGAATTTGCCACCAACCTGGGGCTCAACTACAAGCGCCTGGTGGCGCAGGGCGTGTTGGTGGTGGCGGTCGTCACCGCCTCGGTGATCGTCACCGTCGGCATCATTCCCTTTGTCGGCCTGATCGTGCCCAACCTGGTGCGCCTGGTGGTGGGCGACAACGTGCGCAAATCGGTGCTGTGGGTGGCCTGGGCGGGGGCCTTGATGGCGCTGGCCTGCGACCTGATCGGGCGCGTGGTGATCGCCCCGTACGAGATACCCATTGGTACGGTGATGGGGGTGCTGGGCAGTGCGATGTTCCTGGCGCTGCTGCTGTCGCGCCGCAAGCGCATGGGGGGCTGAGATGAACACTTTGTCGACCTCGCCCTCCGCAGCGGCGCCTGCACCTGCACCCGTCTCCTGGCTGGGCACGCCAGCGCGGCGCCTGTGGCTGCTGCTGGCGCTGGCGCTGCTGGCCAGCCTCTACTTCATGACCAGCCAGGTGCAGGCCGAGTGGAGCTTTGTGCTGCCCTTGCGCGGCAAGAAGCTGGCAACGATGTGGACGGTGGCCTTTGCGATCGGCGTGTCCACCGTGCTGTTCCAGACGGTGACCAACAACCGCATCCTGACGCCGGCGGTGATGGGGTTCGATGCGCTGTTCCAGCTGATCCAGTCGGTGCTGGCCTTTACGTTGGGGGTGGCGGCGATGCAGATCCCTGAGCTGTCGCGCTTTGGCATGAATGTGGGGCTGATGGTGCTGCTGTCGACGAGCCTGTTTGTCTGGCTGTTCCGGGGCCAGGCCAGCAACCTGCATCTGTTGCTGCTGGTGGGCATTGTCGCGGGCATCTTTTTTCGCAGCCTCAACAACTTTGTCTGGCGCGTGATGGACCCCAACGAGTTCACCGTGCTGCAGGACCGCTTGTTTGCGAACTTCAACACCGTCTCGCTGCCGTTGCTGCTGCTGTCACTGCCCGCTATTGCGCTGGTGGGCGTCTGGGTCTGGCGCCAGCGCCATCTGCTCGATGTGCTGGCGCTGGGGCGCGAGGTGGCCATCAACCTGGGGGTGAACTACCAGCGCTCGGTGATGGGCGTGCTGGTGGTGGTGGCCATTCTGGTGTCGATCTCGACCGCGCTGGTCGGGCCGGTGACCTTTTTCGGCCTGCTGGTGAGCAACATGGCCTACCAGCTGATGCACAGCCACCAGCACCGCTACACGCTGGCCGGCTCGGTGCTGCTGGGGGGCTTGCTGCTGGTGGGCGGCCAGATGGTGCTGGAGCGCCTGTTCGGCTTCAACACCTCGCTGTCCATCGTCGTGGAGTTCCTGGGCGGACTGACCTTTATCTATCTTCTAGTGCGCAAGGCCAAGAGCTGAGCGCGGTGACCAGCCATGATTGAAACCGACAAGCTGCGCAAGACCCATGGCACCACGACGGTGCTGCATGACGTGAGCCTGCGCATTCCCCAGGGCCGGCTGACCGCCATCATCGGCCCCAACGGCGCGGGCAAATCGACGGCGCTGTCCCTGATCAGCCGGCTGATGCCGATGACCTCCGGCACGGTGCGCATCGAGGGCCAGGACATCACCACCACGGCCAGCGATGCGCTGGCGCGCGTGATGGCCATCCTGCGCCAGGACAACCAAAGTGCGCTGCGCCTGACGGTGCGCGATCTGGTGGCCTTTGGACGCTTTCCGCATTCCAAGGGCAGGCTGACCGAAGAGGACCGTGTGCAGGTGGATGCGGCGCTGAACTACTTGAAGCTCCAGCCGCTCAGCGAGCGCTTTCTCGACGAACTGTCTGGCGGCCAGCGCCAGCGCGCCTATATCGCCATGGTGCTGTGCCAGAACACGCGCTACATCCTGTTTGACGAGCCGCTCAACAACCTCGACATGGCCCATGCCGTGGGCATGATGAAGCTGTTGCGCCAGGCAGTGCGCGATGCCGGCAAGACCGTGGTGGTGGTGCTGCACGACATCAACTTTGCCGCCAGCTATGCCGACCACATCATCGCGATGAAGGCCGGCGCGCTGTACTGCGAAGGCCCGCCCGAGGTGGTGGTGCGCGATGAGGTCCTCAGCGACCTGTATGAAATTCCCGTACAGGTGCACGAGGTGGGCGGCCGGCGCTTCTGCGACTATTTCTGATCGCTGGTTGGTTGGCTGAGGCGGGCGGCCGCCTGCCGCCTGCCGCCTGCCTGTGCGCTGCCATTGCCCCGAGCAACTATGCAGTGCCAGCACCGGCGAAAGCCTCAGGACGCGGCCGTCGGCTGGTCGGCCGCCGCATCGGCTGCGGCCGGCTCCTTCAGGCGCTGCAGCAGCATCGAATCTCCATAGCTGAAGAAGCGGTAGCCCTGCGCGATGGCATGCTGGTACAGACCCATGATGTGCTCATAACCGGCGAAGGCGCTGACCAGCATCATCAGGCTGCTTTTGGGCAAGTGGAAATTGGTCACCAGCATGTCCACCACGCGGAACGGGAAGCCGGGGGTGATGAAGATGTTCGTGTCGTCCGAGAGCTGGCCGGTGCGGGCCCAGGATTCCAACGTGCGCACGGTCGTGGTGCCCACCGCAATGACCCGGCCGCCGCGCAGGCGGCAGCGCTCCAGCGCGGCCAGGGTGGGCAGCGGGATGTTGTACCACTCGCTGTGCATCTGGTGGTCTTTGAGGTTCTCGGTCTTGACAGGCTGAAACGTGCCTGCACCCACATGCAAGGTCACGCTGGCGCGCTCCACGCCCTTGGCCTCCAGCGCCGCCAGCACCTTCTCGTCAAAATGCAGCGCGGCGGTCGGCGCCGCAACGGCGCCGGGGTTCTTGGCAAACACGGTCTGGTAGCGCTGCTCGTCTTCCGCCTGGTTGGGGTCCTGGCCGGTCTGCTGCTCGCGCTCAATATAGGGGGGCAGGGGGATGTGGCCGTGCTGCTGCATCAGCTCCCACGGTGACTCCCCCTGGGGGCCTGTCAGGCGCAGGCGAAACAGCGCGCCCATCTCATTGGGCCAACGGCCCAGCAAGGTGGCATCAAAGCCACCGGCCTTCCTGCCGCCGGCCATGTGCAGCACGCCGCCCACGGCCGGCTTCTTGCTGACCTTCATATGGGCGACGACTTCGTTGTCCTGCAGCACGCGCTCGATCAGCAGCTCGATCTTGCCGCCGCTCGATTTTTCGCCGAAGACGCGTGCCTTGATCACCTGGGTGTCGTTGAAGACCAACAGGTCGCCTGCTTGCAGCAGATCGGGGAGCTCGTGGAAGCGGCGGTCTGCCAGATGTGGCTCCCGCGCATCCAGCAGGCGCGAGCCACTGCGCTCGGCAGCCGGGTGTTGGGCAATCAGTGCTTCGGGCAGTTCGAAATCGAAATCGCTCAGTTGAAAAGTACGGCGGGCACCGGAGAAGGCAGTCATCGTTGGCTCATGCAGGCGGAACACACCTGCAGCTCACAGGGATCAAAACAAGGGGGCGATTGTGCCACTGTGGCAGAGGCGCAGCAGGCCGCGCGGGCTTGGCGCGGTTGGGGGCCGCCTCCTACGTGCCTGGGAAGCGCAGTTGCTATAGTGGCCCGATGCTACGTCTTCACCACTTGATGCGCTTCGCGTTGGTCTGGGTTCTGGGCCTCTTGGCCGCCTCTGCTGCCGGGGCCGCGCAGGAGGAAACCCTGCGCGTGGGCTCCAAGCGTTTCACCGAATCCTATGTGCTGGCCGAGATCATGGCGCAGCAAGCACAGGCCGCCGGGGTCAAGACCCAGGTGCGCCAGGGCCTGGGCAACACGGCCATCGTCTATGAAGCGTTGCGATCCGGCCAGATCGATGTCTATGCCGAATACAGCGGCACCATTGCGCTGGAGATTGCCAAACATGCCCAGGGCAGCGATCTGGCATCGCTGAATGCGGCGCTGGCGCCGTTGGGCCTGGCCGTCGGTGTGCCCTTGGGCTTCAACGACGGCTATGCGCTGGCGATGCGCCGCCAGCAGGCCGAGGCGCTGGGCATTCGCAGCCTCAGCGACCTGGCGCGCCACAGCGAACTGCGCTTTGGCCTGTCGAACGAATTCATCGGCCGGGGCGATGGCTGGCCCGGCCTGGCCAAGCGCTACAACCTGCAGGCCAAGCCCCAGGGGCTGGACCATGGGCTGGCCTATGAGGCCATCACCCAGCAGCACATCGATGTGATGGACATCTACACCACCGATGCCAAGATCGACCACCTGGGGCTGTGGGTACTCGAGGATGACCAGGCCTATTTTCCGCGCTATGACGCGCTGCTGCTCTACCGGCAGGACCTGCCCACACAGAAACCGGTGGCCTGGGCCGCGTTGCAACAGCTGCAGGGCCGCATCAGCGAAGCGGCAATGATTGGCATGAATGCCCAGGCCGAGCTGCAGGGCCAGGGCTTTGCCGAGATTGCCAAGCAATTTCTGGCAGGCGGGGCTGCGCAGACCAATGGCAAGGCCGCAGTGGACGCGAAGGCAGCGGGCCAGCCGAGCTTGGGCGCGCGGCTGTGGACGCGCCTGGTGGCGCCTGACCTGTGGCGGCTGACTGCGCAGCACCTGGCGCTGGTGCTGGTCTCCGTCGGTGTGGCGGCGCTGATCGCAGTGCCTGCCGGCATTCTGCTCTTTCCGCATCCTCGCTCGCGGGCGCTGGCACTGGGCGCGGCCGGCGTGCTGCAGACGATTCCGTCCCTCGCCCTGCTGGCGGTGCTGATTGCCTGGTTCGGCGTGATCGGCCGGCTGCCGGCCCTGGTGGCGCTGACGGCCTATTCGATCCTGCCGATTCTGAGCAATACCTGTGCGGGCCTGGCCGAGGTGTCGCCGGGCTTGCGCAGCGCCGGCTCTGCGCTGGGCATGACCCGGCCCCAGCGCATGCGCTGGGTGGAGCTGCCGATTGCGATGCCCACCGTGGTCGCCGGTATCCGCACGGCCTGCGCCATTGGCATCGGCACCGCGACGATTGCCGCATTCATCGGCGCAGGAGGCCTGGGCGAGCGCATTGTGACCGGTCTGGCGCTGAACGACAGCGCGCTGATGCTGGCGGGCGCGTTGCCGGCAGCCGCGCTGGCACTGCTGTCCGAGTTGCTGTTTGAGCTCTGGGAGCGCTATCTGCGCCGGCGCCGCGTGCGGCGCTGATGCGGCGGACTCCAACGCGGCTGCGTAGTGAGGCTGGACAGGTTTTGGCAGGCACTGTCTTTTTAACCAGTCGTGCGGCAAAGCATGCCAGAATGCAGCATTGCTGAAACTGCCTCCATGTCTGCTGCCACGCCTGCTTCTTCTGCTGATGATGCGATGCCCTCGAAGGGGCGCAAACCTGGCCGCCCGCGCAAGGCGAGCGGGGCAGCAACGGGCGCGGCCCCTGCCGCTGGCGCCACCCCCGCGCCAGCAAAGACTGCCGCCAAGAACCCGGCCCAGCAAGCGCTGGTCAAACTGGGGCTGACCCGCGACATCGATCTGGCGCTGCATCTGCCGCTGCGCTATGAAGATGAGACGCGCATCATTGCGCTGCGCAATGCGCGCGATGGCGAGGTGGCGCAGATCGAAGCCACCGTGGTGTCTGCCGATGTGCAGCTGCGGCCTCGCCGGCAACTGGTGGTGCGGGTCGAAGATGCCAACGGAGACGGCTGCGAACTGCGCTTCTTCAGCTTCTACCCTTCCCACCAGAAGACCCTGTCCGTGGGCAACACCTTGCGCATTCGCGGTGAGGTCAAGGGCGGCTTCTGGGGGCGGCAAATGCTGCACCCGGCCTTCCGGCTGGCAGGTGGCGAGCTGCCGCAGTCGTTGACGCCGGTGTACCCCACCACCGCCGGGCTGCCCCAGCCCTATCTGCGCCGCGCGGTGATCGGCGGTTTGCAGCGTGCTGATCTGAGCGAAACCCTGCCACCCGGCGTGGACCTGCCCTATGCCCGGTACCTGGGAGCGGGCGGCCTGGGCAGGGCCTACACCTTGCGCGAAGCGCTGCAGTTTCTGCACCACCCCACGCCCGATGTCGCGGTAGCCACCTTGGAAGACCACAGCCACCCGGCCTGGCAGCGTCTCAAGGCCGAAGAGCTGCTGGCCCAGCAGCTGTCGCAGCTGACGGCCAAGCGCGAGCGCGACAGCCTGCGCGCGCCCGCGCTGGCGGCGCAGCGCCATCCCGACGGCAGCCTGAACCTGCATGAGCAGTTTCTGGCCGCCTTGCCTTTTGCGCTGACCGGGGCGCAGCGCCGGGTCTGCGAGGAAATTGCCAGGGATCTGGGGCGCCACATACCGATGCACCGCCTGCTGCAGGGCGATGTGGGCTCGGGCAAGACCATCGTGGCGGCGCTGTCGGCGGTGATTGCCATTGATGCGGGCTGGCAGTGCGCGCTGATGGCGCCGACCGAAATTCTGGCCGAGCAGCACTTTGCCAAGCTGGTGGGCTGGCTGGAGCCGTTGCTGGCGCCGCGCGGCCTCAAGGTCGCCTGGCTGGCCGGTGCGCAAAAGAAGAAGCAGCGCACCGAGATGCTGGCGCTGGTCGAGAGTGGCGAGGCCGCGCTGGTGGTCGGCACGCATGCGGTCATCCAGGACCAGGTGCAGTTCAAGCAGCTGGGGCTGGCCGTTATCGATGAGCAGCACCGCTTTGGTGTGGCCCAGCGCCTGGCGCTGCGGCAAAAGCTGCTCTCCACCGGCATGGAGCCGCATATGCTGATGATGAGCGCCACGCCGATCCCGCGTACCTTGGCGATGAGCTATTACGCCGACCTGGATGTCTCCACCATCGACGAGTTGCCGCCGGGACGCACGCCGGTGGTGACCAAGCTCATCAGTGACAGCCGGCGCGATGAGGTGGTCTCGCGCATTGCCGACCAGATCGCCCAGGGGCGCCAGGTGTACTGGGTCTGTCCGCTGATCGAGGAGAGCGAGGCGCTGGATCTGTCCAACGCCACGGCCACCCATACGGACTTGAGCGAGGCGCTGCCCGGGGTCATGGTCGGTCTTCTGCACTCGCGCATGCCCACGGCTGAGAAAAAGGCCGTCATGGCCTTGTTCACCGAAGGGGTGATGGGCGTGCTGGTCTCCACCACGGTAATTGAAGTGGGCGTTGATGTGCCCAATGCCAGCCTGATGGTGATCGAGCATGCCGAACGTTTTGGCCTGAGCCAGCTGCACCAGTTGCGCGGCCGGGTGGGGCGGGGCGCTGCAGCATCGGCTTGTGTGCTGCTGTATGCGGTAGGTGACAACGGCAAGCTCGGCGAGACGGCCAAGGAGCGGCTGCGGGCGATGGCCGAGACCTCCGATGGTTTCGAGATCGCCCGGCGCGATCTGGAAATTCGCGGGCCCGGCGAGTTTCTGGGGGCGCGGCAGTCGGGTGCGGCGCTGTTGCGATTTGCCGATCTGGAAGCCGACAAGCACCTGCTGGAATGGGCGCGTGAGTTGGCGCCGCCGATGCTGGACCGCTGGCCAGACCTGGCTGCCAGCCATGTGCTGCGCTGGCTGGGAGGCAAGTCGGAATACCTGAAGGCCTGAAACTAGCGCATAGCTCACCGCCACGTTGCATGGCAGCATTGCAAACAAGATTTAAAAGTTGCAAAAATGATACGAAATCTTGGTAAATATCGATTGATTCGTGCTATGGCTGTTGCGCAGAATGTTAATCGTGTTGTTCAAATAGAGGATATAAAACGCATTCTGTAACTAGATTTATAGCTTGTTGCGGCCACCCAAATGGCAAATAAGCCTTATTTAACAGGGAGGTAGCGGAGTGAGGCGTCGATAATTATGTAGCTTTGTGTAAATGCTCGCATCCATATTTACCTACATTCCCGGTGAGCGAGCGCTTGCATTTGACGCATAATAGATTAATCCTATTTTTGTAGTCGCGCATTGGCACCCATGGTGCTTCGGAATAGAGTACAACTCATAGCTTGCAGTTCTGATGAAACACAGTGTGGCACTTTGGCCTCTGGCGCTATAGCCAGGTGGTCCACAGGCCATGCACAATACGCGATTCGCACTAAAAACTGACATGACACTTACAGAGCTCAAATATATTGTTGCTGTCGCCCGTGAAAGGCATTTCGGCCGCGCCGCTGATGCCTGCTACG
>Ga0308165_1001499_pt1 | contig 32332 bp, 27 predicted proteins | sample PhyWR2_FD_201032 | JGI IMG/M metagenome (GOLD analysis project Ga0308165, IMG submission 201032) | Phyllosphere microbial communities from UC Gill Tract Community Farm, Albany, California, United States - DLSLW.R2 | ecosystem: Host-associated > Plants > Phyllosphere > Unclassified | place: USA... | reverse complement strand
AGATACTTCTGCAGCAAAAGACAAAATACCTTAATAAACTTGCTCTTGAATTAAATGTTGAAGTAATGCCAATGAAACAGTAGACATTACATCGTTTTTAATCTGTCATTGGTAGCGAAGTGCAACGGAGTCGAGAAATCTAACTTGAAAAGATTTCTCCATTTCGCCACCGGTGAAAACCGGCCAGCTCCAGTCGAAATAACGATTTTCTACTGGGTCTGTCAATGGTGGCGAAGTCCAAGGGCGCTTAATAATTATTGTAATAATAACTAATATCATCAACCAGCTGCGTGTAAATCGGCTTGGTAAACTCCAGAAACAATGTACTTGGTGGTGGCGGGAGAAGCGCTCTTCTATTTGTCAATGCCAATTGTTGCTTGCTTAAAGCGCGGTCATCGCCCTTATAACTCGCCCAGCTATCTCTCCACACATAAGTTCCCGGAAACTTTTGCTGGCGAACCAGTTTTTTAGTGTTCCAATCCGTAATACTCATATCCAGCAAGCCTGAAGAAGAAATATTTTTTTCAAAAATACTCAAGGTAGCTTTAACCGTACCGTAAATGGGTTTTCTTTCGCGGGTTTCGCCAATTACCACGCTATCGCGTTTTAGTTTTTCAACGCGTTCCTTCACGTAAGTTTGTCCAACCACAAAATCATCAAAATTTAAACTCAATACCTGGTCGGGAACAATTTTTTGTTCAGTAGCCTGCTGTTCGCCATAAAAAAGAACAAACTTATTGCGCGCATATTTACCAATAAACTGATCAATTTGTTGCTGAAAATAATCGGCACTTAATTTATACAAGCTGCTATTTACAATAATGGGTTGTACTACCACCCGGGTTACAGCAGCCCAATAAGCATCTTCCATTTTAGCTTTGGCATCTTTATAATTGGGTTCAAGGTTTAAGGTTTTCTCGAATTCATAATAAGCTTTCTTGGCTGCCAAACGGTTATTATCCCTTAAGTAGCCAAGCCCCGAATTGTATCGTGCCCCGGCAGCCATGTATTTACTATCTGCAAGCTCAGTAATATATTTCGAAGGGCTGGGTACAATGGTTAAACAAGCCGGACAGCTGTTAATATCATCAGCCAGCTGGTTGATTTTCTGGTAATCGTACATAACCGATTCCCATCTAAACAAGTCGTTCGATAGTTTAGCTTCATCAATCTTCCGCAAATGGCTCTGTAAGGCCAAATCATAAGCCGTTTTAAGCACCTGCATGGCTTCCGTGTTTTTGGGCGAGTTTTGCAACCTGCTAACCGCCTTGCTCACCGAGGCATCGTAGTCGCCTTTTTGCAGCGCATTCTTTCCTGTGGTACATCCTCCAATAATTATTAAGGATAAATAAATAAAATACCGTAATCTTGAAACGTTTTCCATGGCAAAGGTTTTGCGTTAATAAACAAATATACTTTTGTAAGGCGATAATTACCTTATTTATTTAGAAGACGATTGATCATGAAGATTAGTTACAAAGAATTTGAATTAGAATTAAAGCACCCATTCTCGATCTCGAAATTTACCCGCACCAGCACCCCCTTACTGCTGCTTAAAATAAGCTACGAAGGAATTACGGGTTATGGCGAAGCATCAATGGTGCCTTACATGGGTGAGAGTTACCAAACGGCTACAAGCTTTTTAAAACAAGTAGATTTAAGCGCTTTTAAGCATCCTTTCGATTTCGGAGAGATCATTAACTACCTCGACAGCATTGCACCCGGACAGCCTGCTATAAAAGCCGCAATTGATATTGCACTGAACGATATCCAGGGGAAAATTTTAAATATGCCTTGTTACGAAATTTATGGTGCAAACCCGGCGCAAATGCCGGTTACTTCTTATACCGTAGGAATTGATACACCAGAAGTGATCCGCGAAAAACTAAAAGATGCCAGCGCATTTAAGGTGATTAAGGTTAAACTGGGCAGGGATAACGATCAGGAGATTATCGAAACCATCCGCAGCATGACACAGGTGCCTTTATATGTTGATGCCAATCAGGGTTGGAAAGATCGTATAAAGGCCATCGATTTGATTTACTGGCTGCACAACCAGGGCGTTGTTTTAATTGAGCAGCCAATGGATAAAAACGACCTTGAGGGTAATGCCTGGTTAACCGGGCGCAGCCCCATTCCGCTACTGGCCGATGAGGCTGTGCAGCGCCTGGCGGATATGGACAAACTGAAGGGAGCTTACCATGGCATTAATGTAAAGCTGATGAAAAGCTGTGGCATGTATGAAGGCCATCAAATGATTTTAAAAGCCCGCTCTTTTGGCATGAAGGTTTTAATTGGCTGCATGAGCGAAACCAGTTGTGCCACATTAGCTGCTGCTGCATTAGCGCCACTGTGCAACTGGGCCGATTTGGATGGTCCGTGGTTAACAAAGAACAATCCGTTTACCAATCCACCTTTCGAAAATGGCAAATATATTTTAAAAGATTTACCTGGATTAGGGCTTGAAGGAGTTAGTGAACTTCTGTAGCATGAATGATTTTGAATTAATGCAGAAATGAATTGCCGCATGGCACATTCAATCATTCTATCATTCAGTTACTCAATAATTCTATTACTTCGGGTCTTTTTCCTTGAAGCTTTTTCTGATGTCTTTGCTTAACTGATACTTAAAATAGAAGAGGCAGCAGGTTACACCAACCAAAAAGCCAGCCGGAAGATATTTAGCATTGTTGTAGCACCAAACCAATCCAAAAATAGCAAGGATAATGGCCAGGTTATAGAAGATATTTAAAGCAAATTTTTTACCCACGGTAGAAAATGATTGAATGATAAAATTATAGAATGAGATGTCTGAGTAAAGAAACGAATCATGAATTTTGAACAAGCATTATGCTATAACATTCACTCATTCAAAACTCACTCATTCTATTCACTAATAAACCGGCATATTCGGATCATAAGCCTCTTGCCAGGCTAAAATTCCACCTTTTAAATTGTAAAGGTTTTCCAAACCATATTGTTGCTCTAACTGCATTACAGCAGCTGCGCTTCTTTTACCACTGCGGCACTGGATAATTACGGGCTTATCTTTTGCAACTTTATCAGCTTCAATTAAAATCCCACCCAACGGAATATTTTCGCCGTTCAGGTTAGAAACTTCATATTCGAATGTTTCACGAACATCAATTAATTGAAAATCTTCATTGTTGTCGATTTTCTCTTTTAGTTCTTGTACCGATATCTCTTTCATTTTATAAAATGTATTTATGCAAATATAGGAAAATCAGCCTTACCCTTCCCATCAAAAAAATGCCATAAAATTTTACCAAAATCTGTAACAACTTAAACCCTTAGGCGTTTAATTATAAATAGTTACAAATGGACAAACTAAACCGTTTCTTTTGGTTTTGCTCTGGCGCTCATATCCCGACACTGGAAAAATATCCTTCAGAACAAAATAAATATACCGGCATTGGAGCCACCATCTTTTTTACAGGCTTATTTGCAGCACTTTCGGGTGGTTATGCCATGTATTTTGTATTTAAAGGCGATGATTTGGCGGTAATTTTCGCCATTGTTTTTGGCTTTTTATGGGGTGCAGCCATTTTTAACATGGACCGCTACATTGTATCCAGCATTAACAAGAGCGCCAGTACCAATAAACAGCTCTTACAGGCCACGCCACGTATCTTACTGGCCATTATGATCGGGATGGTTATTTCGAGGCCTATTGAGTTGAAAATTTTTGATAAAGAGATTAAAGAGCGTTTAAAAGTAAGCTATTTGAATGGGCAGCGGGCAAAGATCGATACCTTAAATAAAGCTTTCGAAAAAAAATACCAGGTAGAGTTTGGTCGCTTAAACCAGCAAAAAGCTACACGCGATTCATTGGAAAAAGGCATCAAATCCGACAGACAGAAACTGAATTTCGAAATATTCGGAAACAAAACCACCGAAACATCAGGCGTAATGGGCTATGGCCCTTATGCCAAACGTAAGGAAGCAGAAATTGCCAGCCGCACAGCAGAGCTTGATTCACTTAAAGCCAACATCAATAAATCGGAAACTTTTGTAGATAAACGCAAAGAATTTGATGGACTTTTTACCGAAAAACTGTATACCAAAAAACAATTAGACAGCTTAGCTAACATTGCAGGTTTTGCCGACCGTAACTGGGCTTTGGGTCAGCTTAAATTTAACGTAGATGGCAGCCGCGACAACAACACTGCAATTGCCGTAACTTTTATTGGCCTGCTATTTATCTTTTTTGAGTGTTTGCCGGTATTTGTTAAACTGATGAGCGCCCGTGGCCCTTACGATTATGCCATTGCTGATGGAGACGAAGTTTCCATTTACCATTCTAAAAAGGATAAGGATTTTCATTTCGAAGTGGCCGATAATATCCACGAAACCCGGGTAGACTCAGAATCATCTAAACGAAAAGAAATTATTAAGGGCAAAGCTTACCGCGATTTGGAAAAACACGATTGGGATAGCTAAGGAGAGGTAAAATGGAATAGGGAAGATGGAAGGCTGGAGCGAAATACTTCCATTTTACATGATTACATCTTCCATTTATTACTAAATTGCCTCATTATTCCCTTTTTATGAAGAAATTTCTAGGTACCGCAATCGGGAGCCTGCTCTCACTTGCGGCTTTTGCCCAAAATGAAATCAGTTATGCCGTTTCGTTTCCCAATGCCATCCACCACGAGGCGGAAATCAGCATGCTTATTCCCAATGTTCCTGCAGGTACTTTAAAAGTACGCATGAGCCGCTCTTCGCCAGGCCGCTATGCCACACACGAATTTGGCAAAAACATATACCATTTAAAGGCTTTTGATGGCGCGGGGAAACCTTTAACAGTTAACCAGCCTGCAGGCGATGTATATGAAATCTCCAACCACGGCAACAGCGTTAAAATAACTTATACTCTTTTTGGCAACTGGATTGATGGAACTTATGCAGGTTTCGATGAAACCCATGCCCACATGAATATCCCGGCAACTTTTGCCTACCCGATAGGCATGTATAATCGGCCAAGGGCAGTAAAATTTAATTATACAGGTAAACAAAACTGGAAAGTGGCTACACAGCTTAAACTCCAGGCCGACGGAAGTTATTTTGCACCTAACCTGCAATATTTCATGGATAGCCCCATTGAAATTGCAGACTATAAGACCGCAAGCTGGGAGGTTAAAAACACGGATGGTAAAACACAAACTATTCACCTGATTTCGCATTCTAACGACGACCAGCAAACCATTGACAATTATGCCGGGATGCTGAAAAAAATGGTTGATGAACACCTTGCCGTATGGGGCGAGTTCCCAACTTACGATTACGGACATTACTACTTTTTAGAAGATGTTTACCCCGATAACGCCGGCGACGGGATGGAGCATCGAAATTCGACTTCTATTGTGCAGCGTACCCCAAAAATTGCAGGCTACGAATCTAATTTGCTGGGTACATTTTCGCACGAATATTTCCACAGCTGGAATGTGGAGCGCCTGCGCCCAAAAACCTTAGAGCCTTTTAATTTCGAACATGCCAATATGAGCAATGAGCTTTGGCTTGCCGAAGGCTTTACCCAATATTATGGCAACCTCCTGTTAACCCGTGCAGGTTTAAAAACAGAAGATAATGCCATACAAACTTTTAACAGTTTGGCAAATGCTGTGCTGCTTTCGCCCGGAGCACTAAACTTTTCGCCTATTGAAGCCAGCAGGTATGCCGTATTTGCCGATGCCGGTGTAGCGATCGATCAAACCAACAAAGCCAATATTTTTACCTCTTACTACACGTATGGCGCTGCAACAGCCCTGGCCTTAGACCTCCGTTTAAGAGCCGAATTTAAGCTTACGCTCGATGATTATATGCGCGCACTTTGGAAAGCCTACGGAAAGCCGGAAATTGCGTACACCATTCCAGATTTAGAAAAGACTTTGGCAAGCTTAACCAAAAACCCATCATTCGCAGCCAGTTTCTTTAAAAAATACATTTACGGCACCGAAAAAAACGATTATGCTCAATTGTTGCTTAATGCCGGCCTGGTGCTGCGTAAGGCAAAGCCCGGACAGGCTTATACTGGTTTTGGAAATATTGCTTCAGTAGACGACAAAATTATTTTATCGCAAACCCTGGTAGGAACCCCGGCATATAAAGCAGGCCTGGATATTGGTGATGTTTTATTAACCATAAATGGAGTACAAGTGAAGAACGGTCCTGAGGTAATTAAAGTTATCGACGATTATAAACCAGGCGACACGGTGGACATTACTTACCTTTATCGTGGTGTAGCAAAAACAACAAAATTAACCTTAATTGAAAATCCGGCCCTGGAGCTTGTAAGCATCGAAAAAACCGGCGGCACGCTAACGCCTGCGATGCAAAAATTCCGGACGAACTGGTTAGGCTCACAAGTAAAATTGAAAACAACTAATTAAACATAAAAAATGAAGAAAATAGCCCTTTTTGCCTTAGTCGGGATGGCAGGTTTGCAGCTTAAAGCGCAAAACATTGATAAAATTATTACCCGCGAATATACCGACCACCTGATTAAAACCTTAAGCGCCGATGATATGCAGGGTCGGGCTACTTTTACCCCTGGTATTGATAAAGCCGCTACATTTATCGAATCAGAGTTCAAAAAAATAGGTTTAAAACCTTTAACCGGTGAAAAAACCTTCCGCCAAACCTTTAATAAGTACCAAATTACCAACCAAAGCACCAGTGTTAAAATAGACGGGCAGGAGGTTGCTCCCGAAAACCTCATTATTTCGGGGGTAACGACAGAAAATGTTAATCTGGACAAATCGAATACCACAGTTGTTAAACTAGATCCTGATAAAGCTTTTGTAGCCCAGCTTAGGGCAATGACAGGTGCCGGCAAAAACCAAATCGTTTTGGTAGATAGCAAGTTTGCCGATTTGTTTAACCGTTACAGAAATTATTTTAGCAAGCCCGCTACCGTTGATGAAAAAGACGTAAAAGCCACGAGCAGTGCCGTGCAGGTTTTTGTATTGGGTAAAGATGCCGCGAGCGATTTTTCGGCAACCGTTAAAAGCAAGGTTGATAAAATGCCACTATTTAACGTTGCAGGCTTAATTCCGGGTAAATCAAAAGCTAAAGAAATTGTAGTGTTCTCAGGCCATTACGACCACCTGGGTTTCTTAAAACCAGTAGATGGCGATAGTATTGCCAACGGGGCCGATGATGATGCCTCAGGTACAACAGCCATGATTGCCCTGGCCAAATATTACAAAGCACAAAAGAACAACGAACGCACCTTAATTTTTGTAGCTTTTACGGCCGAAGAAATTGGTGGTTTCGGTGCAAAATACTTTTCAGAGAAATTAAATCCGGATGATGTTGTGGCCATGTTCAATATCGAAATGATTGGAAAAGACTCTAAATTCGGCAAAAACACTGCATTTATCACTGGTTACGAAAGATCTGATTTCGGCAAAATTTTACAGAAAAACCTGAGCGGAACCGAATTTACCTTTCACCCTGATCCATATCCGGAGCAAAATTTATTTTACAGAAGCGATAACGCTACTTTGGCGGCTCTGGGGGTTCCGGCGCATACCATCAGTACCGATAAAATAGATATCGATAAATTGTACCACTCGGTTAAGGATGAATACAGCTCATTGGATGTAGAAAATATCTTATCAACCATTAAAGCCATTGCAAAGAGTGCAACCAGCATTGTAAATGGCACCGATACCCCAACAAGAATTCCAAAATTGAAGCAATAAATTTATAAAAACAGCGCTGTTCCCATAGAAAATCGTCACCCTGAATTTATTTCAGGGTCTCAATAGTGCTAGAGAGATGCTGAAATACCCGTCCGGGCGGAAATCCGATAGCTATCAGATCAGCATGACGCCCAATTAATGGAACATCAAAAAAGGCCAGTGAAAAATCACTGGCCTTCACTATTTTTTATAAACTTACGAAGTTCTCCAGGCTCCTGGCATTTCAAACTTCGTAAGCAGATTATTTACTCAAATACATCGATTTGTCTTTGTAAAGCTTGCGGAAGTAAGGATCTTCCAGATCTTTAATGAAGCGGATCGCCTCACCAGTCGATTTCATTTCAGGGCCAAGCTCTTTTGTTACCTCAGGGAATTTCTCGTAAGAGAAAACAGGCTCCTTAATCGCATAACCTTTCAATTTACGCACGATGGTAAAATCTTTCAGTTTCGCTACACCCAGCATGATTTTCGCTGCGATGTTGATGTAAGGTACATCGTATGCTTTCGCAATAAACGGAACCGTACGCGATGCCCTTGGGTTCGCTTCGATTACATATACTTTCTCATCTTTGATGGCGAACTGGATGTTCAGTAAACCACGTACATCTAAAGCTTTCGCAATTTTGATCGAGTATTCTTCCATCGCTTTAGTTACCGTTTCTGATAAGCTAAAGGTTGGCAATACTGCAAACGAATCGCCAGAGTGGATACCTGCAGGCTCGATGTGCTCCATCATTCCTACAATGTGAACATCCTCACCGTCAGAAATCGAATCCGATTCTGCCTCTTCTGCTCTGTCTAAGAAATGGTCAATCAGTACGCGGTTACCCGGTAAATCGCCCAACAATTTCACTACTGCTTTCTCCAGGTCTTCGTCGTTAATTACGATGCTCATACCTTGTCCACCCAATACATAACTCGGACGAACCAGTACCGGATAGCCTACCTCATTTGCTACAACGATAGCTTCTTCAGCATTTTCGGCAACCCCGTATTTTGGATAAGGAATATTTAAATCTTTTAACAGATCAGAGAAACGACCACGATCTTCGGCGATATCCATGTTCTCGAAAGAAGTTCCGATAATTTTGATACCCTTTTCTGTTAGTTTTTCAGCCATTTTCAAGGCGGTTTGTCCACCAAGCTGAACAATTACACCAACAGGTTTCTCTAACTCGATAATTTCGCGTACATGCTCCCAGAAAACAGGTTCGAAGTAAAGTTTATCGGCCATGTTAAAGTCGGTTGAAACCGTTTCAGGGTTACAGTTAACCATGATGGCTTCGAAACCTGATTCTTTTGCAGCCAATAAGCCGTGTACACAAGAGTAATCGAACTCAATACCCTGACCGATACGGTTAGGCCCCGAACCTAAAACAATTACTTTTTTACGGTCTGAAGAAACAGATTCGTTTTCCTCTTCGAAAGTTGAGTAGTAATATGGTGTTTTCGCCGGAAATTCAGCAGCACAGGTATCTACCATTTTATATACCCTGCGGATACCCAGTTCTTTTCTGCGATCGTAAACTTCATCTTCGGTTACGTTACCCAGTAACCAGGCAATCTGTACATCCGAAAATCCTTTTTGTTTTAAGGTAAAGAAGAAATCGCGTGGGATATTATTTAATGAGTATCTTTTTAACTCAGTTTCTAAAGCTACAAGCTCCTGAATCTGGTTTAAGAACCATTTGTCGATTTTGGTTACCTTACGGATCGACTCCAAAGGAACACCCATCGTCATGGCATCTTTTATTAAGAACAGACGGTTCCATGAAGCGTGCTCCAAACCATCCATAATTTCTTCGATATTGCGTACCTGTCTGCCATCTGCACCTAAGCCTGAGCGGCCAATTTCCAAACTCTGACAAGCTTTTTGTAAAGCTTCGATGAATGTACGGCCAATTGCCATTACCTCACCTACCGATTTCATTTGTAAACCAAGCTCTTTGTTGGCTCCTTTAAATTTATCGAAGTTCCAGCGCGGTACTTTTACAATTACGTAATCTAAAGTAGGCTCAAAATATGCTGAAGTGGTTTTGGTAATCTGGTTTTCAATCTCATCCAGGTTATAACCGATAGCCAGTTTAGCTGCAATTTTAGCAATCGGGTAACCAGTTGCTTTACTTGCCAAAGCTGATGAACGCGATACACGTGGGTTAATTTCGATAGCGATAATTTCATCGTTAGCTGGGTTAACCGAGAACTGAACGTTACAACCGCCGGCAAAGTTTCCGATGGCACGCATCATTTTAATCGCCTGGTTACGCATTTCCTGGTAACAACGGTCAGATAAAGTCATGGCCGGTGCAACTGTAATCGAATCTCCGGTGTGGATACCCATCGGATCGAAGTTTTCGATCGAACAGATGATGATTACGTTATCGTTGCTATCTCTTAACAACTCTAACTCATATTCTTTCCAGCCTAAAACTGCTTTTTCTACCAAAACCTCGTGGGTTGGCGAAGCTTCTAAACCGCGTTTAAGGGCAGCATCGAACTCTTCTTTTTTGTGCACGAAACCACCTCCAGAACCACCTAAGGTGTACGATGGACGGATTACCAGTGGGAATCCGATTTCCTGTGCGGCTTCTTTACCTTCTAAGAATGAGTTGGCAATTTTCGATTCGGCAACACCTACACCTATATCAACCATTAACTGGCGGAAAGCTTCGCGGTTTTCTGTTTTCTCGATTGCATCAACGTCAACCCCTACAACTTTAACCCCGTATTTTTCCCAAACACCGCGTTCTTCTGCTTCCTTACAAAGGTTTAGTGCAGTTTGGCCACCCATTGTTGGTAGTACGGCATCAATTTTAGGTAAATTTGCATCAGCAATGTGCTCTTGCAAAATCTCTTCGATCGAATCAACTGTTAACGGGCGCAGATAAACATGGTCGCCGATAACTTTATCCGTCATAATAGTAGCCGGATTTGAGTTGATAATTGATACGGTAATCCCTTCTTCTTTTAAAGATAGGGCCGATTGAGAACCCGAGTAATCAAATTCACAGGCTTGGCCAATAATAATTGGTCCAGATCCGATAATTAGTACTGAGCGAATGGAAGTGTCTTTAGGCATGATAAAGCTTAAACAATAATTAAAATTCTAAAGTGTTGGTTCATCCAAGAACCTGAGAAAGCAACGAGATTTAGTGCTATTGTGAAGAAAAATCCCAACTGTTCTGTCGGGATGCAAAGATACATCTTTAGCGCGATTTTAAGCTGATTTTTTTAAAATAAAAAAGAGGCCTTAATTATGCCTCTTTTTTACCTTTTTCTTTCGTTAAAACGCCTACTGCTGTAATTTAATTTCGCCTAAATCTGTAGTAGCACTATCTTTAACTGCCACCTTTTCAATAATGGCATCTTTGTACGGCGCATTGGCCCGTATCCAAACAGTATAAACGCCTTCTTTAAGGCTGGTAAAAGTGAAAACTCCCTGGTTCAACTGTGCCTTTAACGTATCCGTTCCGGCTACTAACGAAACGGATGAGGCCGCATCTACCGGCGTAATTTTACCAATAATTCCGCCTAACTTAATATTCGTATAGGCAATTGCCCCGAGGGCAAATACAATGAGCAGCGCTAATATTGCACATAACTTTTTCATTGGTTTAGTTTTTAATTTTCAACTGTCTATAATTAGTAACACCATTTAGTACAAATAGTTTTAAATAATGAACAGCCAAAATTTAAAACGTACTAATAATTATACACAAGAGTAATGCCATAATGTACAATTGTAATATGAATGTTAATAAGTGTTAAAATAACACTAAGAATCTGCCCCCAGAAGTCAGAATTAAGTCACGAAGTTGTGATGTTCGCATTATTGGCAATAATGTTGTAATAAGCAGAACAGATATACGTTTTGTATATACTTTAGACAATGATCTAAAGCTTCCTCCGCGGATTAGTTACCCGCAATGAGGATTTCTTCATAAATAGTTTGTTTGGTTTATTATCCGGTTAGAGGAGCCCTCCTCAACCGGATTTTTTCTTTTAGGGCTTTTTCCTTTACATTTGAACGTTGTCAGCATACATTACGTGAATAAGAACATTAAAAAAATCGCCGTAGTCGGTCCCGAGAGTACTGGTAAATCAACCCTATCTCAATTATTGGCCAAACACTATAAAGTTCCGTGGGTACCAGAATACGCACGTTATTACTGCGAAAACCTGGTTACCGATTATACCTTGCAGGATGAAGCTAACATGTTTTATGGTCAGGTGGCCCTCGAAGATGCCATCTTAACTGTAACGGAAAGCGATTTTATTATTTGCGATACCACTTTTGTAACCGTTAAAATATGGAGCGACGAAGTTTTGGGCAAAACCCCACAGGAGGTGCTCGATACTTTACCCAAAAGGCCTTACGATTTATACTTATTAATGGATATCGATTTGCCCTGGCAAGATGATCCGCTACGTGATTTCCCCAACCAACGCGAATATTTTATGGAAATCTGGCACAAAGAACTAAAAGCACTTAATGCAAATTATGTAGTAATTAGCGGCTTGGGCAATGAAAGGGTAGCTAACGCTAAAAAAGCGATTGATGATTTTTTAGCCAAATCATAACCTAAGAATCGCTCCGAAAGAAAGATTAGTATTACGTTCCGTAGGAACGCCTCCCGGGTAGCCAATTGTAAAATTGGCGTTTTCGTTCTGTAGGAATGTTTGATGATTATCTGTTAATAGCTGCACCTGCCTTGCCACCTAAGCCCCTGCCCGATGCAGGCGGACGATAGAACGTAAAGCCCGTAGCGAGGTACGAGCGAGGACTTGAAGGAATAGCGGGACTAAAGATGCCAGGCACACAGAACCGTCAATTTTCAAGTCTAAAAACGCAATAAATTCTACAAACTACGCGATTAAGGTGTCATTTCCTTGATATTTAGCGCCAGAATACATTATTTCAGTCGCAAATCGCCAATTATTTCCTACATTTGCTCCATCATTAGGGGTGCCTTGTTTAAATAAACACAAAAACAGGCTGAGAACATACCCATTTTGAGGCAGAAGGCAGAAGGTTAAGAGGCAGAGGGTAGTCACCCTCAACCTTAAAGCCCTCCAGCCATCCACCTTAAAAGCACCTGATCCGGGTAATGCCGGCGTAGGGATTGGAGTTATGGAAGTTTAACTAAAAATCGGGGAAACCCCTTTTTCCGGTTGGTTTAACTAAAAACAAAAACATTGAAAAATTTACTTTTTGCAGCCCTTGTTGCAATGCTGCCTTTCTTTGCATCGGCACAACTAGCTGTTACCGGTAAGGTAACCGATCAAAACCACAATGCCCTGCCTGGCGCCACCATTAAAATAAAAAACAAAAAAACAGTTGTATTGAGTGATGCAGGTGGCAATTTTACCCTATCAAACCTTGAAAATGGAAAATATACATTTGTTGTAAGTTATGTTGGATACAGAACTGAAGAAAAAGCAGTAACACTTTCGCAAAACAGTACAATAGATTTCGCTTTATCGGCACAAAACTTTCTGGCTGATGAGGTAATTGTAAGGGCAACACGGGCCAATGAAAAATCGGCGACAACCTATAAAAACATTGGCAAAGAAGAAATCCAGCAAAATAATTTTGGCCAGGATTTACCCTTTATTTTACAGAACACGCCAGGTGTGGTAGTCAATTCAGACGCTGGTGCTGGCGTGGGCTATACGGGTATCCGCATACGGGGTAGCGACAATAGCCGCATTAACGTAACGGTTAATGGCATTCCGATTAATGACAGTGAAAGCCAGGGAACTTTTTATGTAAACATGCCCGATTTTGCTTCATCAGTAGATAACGTTCAGATTCAGCGTGGCGTAGGTACTTCAACCAATGGTGCCGGTGCTTTTGGTGCCAGCTTAAACATCCAGACTACTGCAAGCGAAACCGAGCCTTATGCCGAAGTAAACAGTACTTACGGAAGTTTCGATACCTGGAAAAATACGGTAAAGGTCGGAACAGGTTTAATTAACAACCGTTTCAGTTTCGATGGCCGTTTATCAAGGATCAGTTCTGATGGTTATGTAGACCGCGGCTCATCTTTGCTTAAATCTTATTTCCTATCGGGTGCTTATCACGGCAACAAAGATTTATTGCGCATTAATGTTTTCTCGGGTAACGAAAAAACTTATCAATCGTGGAACGGTATTCCGCAATCGCGTTTAGAAAATGATATAACTGGCATGAATGCTTATATTGCCCGTAACGAACTTAGCACAGAAGATGCTGCTAACCTGTTAAACTCCGGACGCAGATACAACAGTTTCCTGTACAATAACCAAACTGATAATTATGTTCAAAACCACTACCAGTTAATTTATGCACGTCAGTTTTCGGATCAGTTCTCATTTAACGGCGCTTTGCATTATACACAGGGCTCGGGTTACTATGAAGAATACCGTGTGCAGAATAAACTGGCTGATTATGGCTTAAATCCGGTAGTTATTGCTGGAGGCTCGCCTATTACCAAAACAGATTTGATTCGTCGCCGCTGGTTGGATAACGATTTTTATGGCGTTACTTATGCCTTTAACTATGTACCACAGAAAAATTTAAACTTCACTTTAGGTGGCGCTTATAACGAATATAAAGGTGCACACTTCGGACAAATTATATGGGCGCAATATGCATCAAACGGAAGTACAGACAGGCATTACTACGATAACGACGGGTTTAAAACAGATTTCAATACTTATGGAAAGGTAAATTACAGCTTAACAGAATCGTTGAGTTTATTTGCAGATATGCAGTACCGCAGGGTTTATTTCAATGCTGCCGGAACAGAAAACAAACTTAAAACGGTGGCCGTAAACGAAACCTTTAACTTTTTTAACCCGAAAGTTGGTGCAACTTATTTCATCAATCCAGAAAGTAATGTTTACGCTTCGTTTAGCATTGCCAATAAAGAACCAAACCGCGATGACTATACCGATGCAAGGGCAGGAACTTTCCCTAAACCAGAAAGATTAAACGATGTAGAATTGGGTTATCGTTTTAAAAATGATAAGTTAAATATTGGTGTAAACGCCTATGGTATGTTTTACAAAAACCAGTTGGTAGTAACCGGAAACCTAAACGATGTAGGTGCCAGTTTCCGTCAAAATGTTGATAAGAGTTACCGTTTAGGTATTGAACTGGACGGCGCTTATACAATTAGCAAACAATTTGTATTCAATGCCAATGCAGCTTTAAGCCGGAACAAAATTAAAAACTTTACCGAATATTACGACGATTATGATAATGGCGGACAGGTAGTAAATAACTATAACCTTACCAACATTTCTTATTCTCCGAATGCTGTACTGTTTGGCGAACTGGTTTACAAACCGGTTAGTGGTTTTGCCATAGCCTTACAAAGTAAATATGTGAGCAAGCAGTATTTAGATAACACTCAAAATAACGATCGTACCATAAATGGTTACTGGGTTAGCAATGCCCGTTTAGGTTACGATTTTAAATTTGCAGGGGTTAAAAACATCAATCTGGGTTTATTGGTGAATAATATTTTCGATAAACACTACGAGAACAATGGCTATACCTACGGCTACCAATTAGGTGGCAGCAGGGTTACCGAAAATTTCTTTTACCCACAGGCAGGAAGCAACTTTTTATTAAGCCTGAATGTGAAGTTTTAAGGAAGCTTAAAGACTAAAGCAAAAAGACCAAAGCTTAAAGCTTAAAATCGCCATTGAGAATAAACGCTCAATGGCGATTTTGTTTATATTGGAGCCTTTGATCAAAAAATCCTGATCAGAAACAACAATTATTATGAAATACATCGAAAAGTTCCAGTACATTACCCACGATATCCCACACTTATCGCACATTGAACAGGCACAACTGGCCTGCGAAGCAGGAGCGAAGTGGATTCAATACCGCTGTTTGAGCAAAAACGATACAGCTCTTTTGGCTGATATTAATGCCATTGCCGAAATTTGCGATGATTGGGGCACTACGCTCATTGTTACCGATCATATTCATTTAAATGGCAAAGCAGATATTCAGGGTTTTCATATAGAGGATATGGATGCAGATTTTGAAGCGATCCGCAACCAGGTGGGTAATGATGTTACTTTAGGTGGGTCGGCAAATACAGTCGAAAATTTAATCCGCCTGGCTAAACAGGGCGTAGATTATGCCGGCTTTGGCCCTTTTGCAACCACCGAAACCAAACCAAACGACTTACCACTTTTAGGAGTTGAAGGTTATTACAATGCAGTGCAAGAACTTAAAGTAGCCAACATTCAATTACCCGTTTTAGCCGTAGGTGGCATAAAAATTTATGATGTAGAAGCTTTAATGCAAACGGGTATTTATGGCATTGCCGTTTCTGGCGCGATTAACTCTGCTGATGATTTTATAGGAGCTTATCAGGATTTTTACAGCTTAATAAAAGAAAATACTATTTATTAATATTTTAAAGCCTGTTAGCTATTTTTAGCTTTGGCATAAACCAAATCACATGTCAGAAAACGCTCTTCAAAACAATGCCCAATGGGGTATTTTTAAAAAAATCTCTTTTAGGTTCTTCTTTATCCTGCTGCCTTTATTTATTTTCCTGAATAATAACGGAGTTTTCACATTCCTGTCGGGGCTGCTGCAATTGCCTAATCACTTTTTACGCGATTTCATCCCATGGTTTTCTAAAAATATCATTCATTATAACTATACGCCCAACACCGGCCCAAGCGGCAGCGGCGATACCTCTTACAATTGGGTACTATTGCTTTTGATAGTTCTTGTTTCGCTAGCTGGCTGTATTATCTGGTCTGCTTTAGACCGCAAACGTAAAAGTTATAATACCGCGTATTACTGGCTGGTGGTATTGGTACGGTTTTACCTGGCCTTTACCTTAGTACTGTATGGCTTAATCAAGGTGATCAAGCTTCAATTCCCCGATCCAACGCTAGATCGTTTGCTACAACCTTTTGGAGAAGCTTCTCCTATGGGCCTGGCATGGACGTTCCTCGGATTCTCAAAAGGATACAATATTTTTATGGGCATTATAGAAGTTTCCGGCGTATTACTCTTATTCCGCAGAACAGTAATAGTGGGTGCCTTTCTATCTCTTGCCGCCACTGCCCATGTAATGGCTATGAATTACTTTTTCGATGTGCCTGTAAAATTACTCTCTACTGCGCTTGTAGTGATGAGCCTTTTTATTTTAGCCCCTCATTTCTTGAAATTATACCGCTTCTTTATCCGGTATGAAAGTGAGCAATTGGATAAAATGTATAAGCCAGTGTTTAAAAAGCGGTGGCTTTACTTTTTGGCTTATGGTATAAAGTACCTGTACATAATAGCTTCTATTGGCACTTTACTATACACGTTTAACCAGCAAAGAAAAACTTATGGCAGCGATGCACCCAAACCATTATTATATGGCATTTACAATGTAGAAAGCATGCGTTTTAAAGGAGAGGAGCTACCCCCTTTAGCTAGTGATAACAGGCGATGGAAACAAATGGTGATTAGCTATGCCGGTTATGCGCGCGTAAAAACAATTAATGATAGTACCCTTAATTTTTCAACAGTATTTAATACAAAAAAGCGGGAAATCACATTGGGGTCCCTGGATAAAGAATCGGCTCAATATATTTTAACTTATCATCTTGTTGGAAAAGATAAATTGATTGTTTCTGGCCTGAAAGATAAAGATTCCATTTCCATAAGTTTTAAGCGAAAAGACCTCAAAGATTTTAGACTGATTAACAGAGGTTTTCATTGGGTAAGCGAATATCCATATAACAGGTAAACTACATCTTGCTACCTGATTCCCGATACTGGAAATTTGGTACTCCGACTCGATACTAAATTTTCTATATTCGCAACATGTCATCACATCACATTGTAAAAGAAAAACAGGAGCCAGCTTTGTACATCGATGAGCTGGGTAATTTTAGCGAAGAATTTTTAGGGCAGCTATTGGAGTGGAGCCCAACGCTTCTGGTTAATGGCGAGAACTATGATAAGATTATTTCGCTTGGCCTCAAAGTAGATGTGCTGGTAAACGGAAGCAACCAGGACGTGCAGGAAGATACCAAAACTATCCAGGGCCCGGTTGATGCATTGATGGTAGCCATTAATTTTTTATTTGAAGAAAAATACCCCGCTGTAAATGTAATCACCAAAAAGTTCGACCTCGAAAAATTTGCAGGTTTTGAAGATAAAATCAACCTGGTGGTTTTTACAGAGCGAGCCAAGCATTACCCCATTAAATCGGGCTTTTCGGTATGGAAACCAGCAGGAAGCGAATTTTTACTTCATGGTAACCGCTATCTGGAAGTAACCAACCTGACGCAAACTGAAGAAGAAATTTTTGAGGTGGTAAACGATGGCTTTGTAGAATTTACCTTTTCCGGACAACCTATTTTTATTAGCGAACCGATATGATAACGATTAGAAAAGCAAAAGAACAGGATATAGAAATCATTAGGGATATTGCAGCAGCAACCTGGCCATCAACCTATCTGGATATTATTGGTCAGGCGCAGATTGATTATATGCTGGATAAAATGTATAACCAGGGCGAGTTGTTGAACCAATTGATGGAAGGTCATATTTTTCTGATCGCCGAGGGAGCCGAAGAACAATACGGTTTTGCAGGCTATTCTATTATCGACCACGAAGCACGCGTTTACAAAATGCATAAATTATATGTGCTGCCATCTGCACATGGAAAAGGCATAGGTAAAATCCTCATCAACGAGGTCTTTAATCAGATAAAAGAGATTGGCGGAACTGCTTTACAACTCAATGTAAACAAACACAATAAAGCCAAAGATTTTTACCTGAAAGGTGGCTTTACCATTAAAGAATCAGTAAAACTCGATATTGGTGAGGGCTATTTTATGGATGATTATGTGATGGAATATAAGTTTTAGCTCATTTTTTCAAACCCAGATAATATTCGCGTTCGTTTTTATCGAAATGCTCAATGGCATAACGCAACATGGTTCGGGGCATTTTTGCGGCATGTTTTTCTAAAAAAGAAATCAATTGGCTCTGGCCTTTTGTGCCGGTGTGTCTGAGCCAGCCACCCGCAGCTTTGTGTATTAAGTCTTCTTTATCTTCTAAAAGCAATTCTGCAATACCAAAAGTATGCGTTACATCGCCTTTGCGGATAAAAAACGAAGTACTTACAATGGCTGTACGCCTGTGCCATATATTTTCTGATAATGCGAGTTCATATAAAATATCTTTGGACTTATCGAATAAATAAGCGCCTATCACAAAACCTGCCGAACGATCTATTAAGTCCCAGTTGTTTATGCGGTCGTGCCGGTTGATGTAAAGATCAAACAAGTCTTTCTTTGTGTCTTCACTGGCTCTTTTATCTCTGGCCTGAAAATCCATAATGCTTACCGCTCCAGCGCGATGTTCGTGAACAGGGCTTTCCAGTAGTTTTTCAATCTCCGCAACCGGCATGGCGATAAATGCTTTGGCCATTTCGAAAACCTGCCCCATCCTTACACCTATAAACTCATCGCCTGCGCCATAATCTCCTGCTTCGGTTTTAAAATAACGATATATCTTTTCCAATTCGGTATTTGATTGGAAAGTAGCAAGCTGTTCGATAAAAGCTGCAGCCGTTAAATCAGAAGTTTGTTTTGGAATTTTTACTAAAGCCATGGCTTGCCTGTTTTCTGCTTAAATATACAAAAAACAGGAAGCCGTTAGGTCTACTTAATTCTTCATCCTTCCTTGTTCTGCCTCAGTACCTGTTGAACGGCGGCGCGCAGGTTTGATTTCATTTTTACCAAAACGATAAGTAAAGCTGATGCGGCCTACACGGGTTTCATTTTTTTGATGTACGCTGTAGGTTAAGCCCGGATACGCGCTTGATAAATTATTTTCAGACATGTTAAATACATCGGACAAAGCCAGTTTTAAACTTGCCTTTTTGTTAAACAACGCTTTGCTTAAACCAGCATCGATAGAATAGCGGGCTTTCAAGCTTAAGGTACCGTAATCAAGCGGCGATTCGTAATTACCGTTCAACTCGGCTGTAAAGCCATTTACAATAGTAAAGGTTTGTTGCGATTTAAACTGAAAAGCTGTTTTCCCGGTTTTCAAGGCACTCCCGGCTAGGTCAGGGGCTTCAAAACTCAGGTAAAAAACATTTAAATTGTTGTTGGTCTCCCACCACTTCGTAATCTTAAGGGGTACATTTAAGTTGGCATTGTAACTAATGTTTTTCGCAATATTTGCATTGGTTTGGTATAGCGACTGATTTGCCGCATCGGGCAAAATTACTTCTGCAATTACATCATTAACCCTGCTATAGCCTATCGAAAGCATATATTTTTGCAATAGCGTATAACTGAGCTCAAAATTGTGTGTATACTGTGGGTTTAAAAAAGGATTTCCTTTGCTGTAGGTAAATTCATCTAAGTAATAAATAAAGGGATTTAATGCATCATAACTTGGCCTGTCTATCCTTCTGCTATAAGAAAAGCCCAGCTGATTGTTTTTTGAAAGCGTTTGTTGAACAAATAATGTTGGGAAGAAATCCCAGTAATGTCTTTGCACTACAGTATTTTTGGTAATCAAATTTCCCTTCGAGTTGGTTTGCTCCATTCTTAAACCAATCTGTACGCTTGTATTTTTAAACTGTTTATTTACATTGGTATAAGCCGCATTTACATTTTCATCGTATACAAACTGATTACTTCTTTTAACATCGTTCTGCCAAACATTACCAACAAACTCTTCTGCCTGCAAATCGTTATCGGTTTTAACCCAGCTGCTTTTAACCCCTGCTTCGAGTTTAACCGTTTTGCTTAGCGATACGTTATAATCGATTTTAAAAGCTTTGATATCAATTATCGATGGGGTATTGTTTCGTGTATACCTGATCGGGCGGATTCTGTCACCGTTCTGGAATCGATAATCGTTTGCATAATCAGACCCGTCATTTCCGTTATATTTAGAATAATCTACGTCTGCTGAGATTTCTGAACCAGCTGTATCTAAAACAGATTTGTAGTTTAAGTTATAAGAAATATTATTGTATTTGTTTGCCTGCAATGAATTGGTTATCAAACTCGAATCTACTTTTTGAAAAGACGGGCCAATTAAAGTATTATTAACAGATGCTTCGGTGCCATGGTTAAAGTAACCATTTACCAATATGCCAATGGTATTTTTCTTATCGATAAAATAATCCAATCCTGCTTTAAGGTTATTGTTATATTGCTTTCTGTTACTTGTGCCAACCTGCATAAAGTAAGTATCAGGTGTACCGTTCGAAATCCTGTCGATAGCAATCAGGTTATCGCGCTCAAACTTACCGTAGTTATAATTACCAAAAAGGTTGAGCTTCTGTGTTCTGTGATTCAGGTTTATACCCGCATTTCCCCTCAGGTTTTTACCATATCCCAAAGATCCGTTTATACTGCCATTTGTGCCGCCATTTTTGTTCTTTTTGGTTTTGATGTTGATGATACCCGAATTACCTGCGGCATCATATTTGGAAGATGGATTGGTAATCAGTTCGATACTTTCTATATCAGAGCTCTGCATGTTGCGCAGCAAGTTGGCCACATCGGCACTGCTCATGTAAGTTTGTTTTCCATCCAGCTGAATCAGCACGCCTTGCTTGCCCATCATCGAAATCTTATCGTTCTGATCGACCGTTACACCAGGCGCTTTCTGTAAAACCTCCAATGCCGATGAACCCGTCATGATTGAACTGTTAGAAACGTTCATCACAATTTTATCCATCTTTCTTTCAATCAGCGGTTTGGTAACAGCCACATTTACGTCTTTTAAGTTCTGTGCAGTAGCCACCAGTTTAGCAGTACCAAAATCAATCTTTTGGTTGTCTTCGGTTACTGTAATTATTTTGCTTTTAAAGGTTTTATAGCCCATGTTACTGGCTTTGTAAAAGTAGGCTCCTTTACCCGCTACAATAAATCCAAACGAACCATTCGGATCGGTAAAAGCAGTTTTAACAATAGTAGAATCAGCAGCTTTGAAAAGAACTACGGTAACGTAATCTGCAGGCTTATCATTCTCGTCTAAAATTACGCCACTGATATTGGGTTTAGGCGTTGTTTGGGCAAAAACCTGCGTGGTTGTAAAAAAAAGGGTCAGTATGAGCGCTATTTTGTATAAATTTTTCATCGGTCTGGTTTAATATTTTAAAAAATCGGGCAAAAAAATTCCATAACACCTGAAAAAGGTATTTTCCATTTATTGCTGTTATTTTAAAGTTTAGTTCGGAAACGAAAGGTCTCCATGATTCTGTTATAGGTAAGACGACCGTTTTTTGAAAAGGTTACAGGAAATTTAAAAAAGTCTGAAGTCCTAAGTCTGGAGTCAGAGATTCTATGACCAAGTTTTGGAGCATAGAAACTATAATATTGCTACAATCAACCAAACTACAAATAACCAATTTGCAGTTACCAATGAACAAATGGCCAATGAACTACTGAACAAAAAAAACCACAGCTCAACAAGTTAAACACCTGCTGACCTGTGGTCTTAAATTTTTGAAATGAGAAGATATTATTTTACGCCAAGCACATCAACGCCTTGCTCAAAAATCACATCAACCGGGATATTCTTTTTGGTTAAACGATCAAGATCTGTTTGCAATTCGGTGTGGATAATGGCTTTTTCTTTTTGCGCTTTTTCTACCGCAACTTTATCGCCATTGCCCTGAAGCGTAATGATGAAAGCACTTAGCTCGTTCATCGCCGAGGCAAATTTATCGAAGTTTACCTTGTAAGTACCTTTTGCAGTGCGCTCAAAAGCGCCTTTTTCCTGAAAATAATTAAAGCATTGCATATTGGCTTTTCCATGTGCTTCTGAAACGCCAAAACGTACCGAACGTAAAATACCAGCCATAAACGTGGTATAATAATCTTTTATATCGCCCTGCAATTCGCCCTTTTTAAGCAGGCCGGTTACCATATACAAACCTAAAATATCGGCTTTGCCTTCTTCCAGCCAGCTATATTGCTCTTTTAAGGCAGCGCGAACAAAACCTTTACCTGTAATGGTTTTTTTAATGCCTAAACCGTGGGCCACTTCGTGGAACATTACATTGGCAAAAAAGGCATCGAACTTAATGTATTTTTGCTGCTCGGCATCGATCAGTTCTTTTGAAATAGGAACCAGAATTTTATCGAATTTGGCCTGCATTGCATTTTTCAGCTGTGAGCGGCGTGTACCTTTTTCCTGTTGTATTTTTTCGTCGTTAGGCAGGTTAACCGCAATTGTTTTCGATCCCGCATTACAGTCGCCTGCATAATATACTACATCATAAGCGTTCAATTCAGAATCTGTTCCTGGTGTTTCTGCTTTATATTTAGCTTCAACGGGTAAATTTTTCTGCAGTTCGGGCAACATTTTTACATACTTGGCCAAACGCTTGCTCCATTCTTTATCTTTAATTAAAACATAAGCCTCGTAACTGGTGCGGGCATTGAAAAGTTTGTCTTCGTAGTTTTCAATTGGGCCAATAATGATGTCTAAACCATTGGTTTTCATATCCAGCCAGGCATAATCACTCGCTGTAAAATTATCAGTCACCAGCGCATCAGCCCTTAAGTTTAAATATTTTTTCAGGCCTGCATCTTCTGCAATTAAAGCAGCCTGTTTCAATAACGAACTTGCTTTTTGTAGCTCTGCTGCAAACAAAACATGGTAAGGTACCGTTGATAATTTACCGGTACTATCTTTCCTGATTACAGAATAAGCCCCAAATTTATCGGCCAGATCAGATTTCTCTACTGCATCTTTGGTTAGTCCATAAGGATAGAATGTTGCACCTTCAGGTTTTACACCAACTCCCTGCACAAAAGGCTTATCATTGTTCAGCCTATCCCACGGACCATAATTGATATTCACAAAATCACGTGTTTTTTCATCTTTTATAGTAGCCAAAAGGCTGTCGCGTTGCGGGTATACCTGTTTCCAGTACAACTCATCCATTATTTCTGCCGCCTGGATCAAAAGAGGCAAAATTTTACGGTCGTTAACGCTTAACTGATTAATGTTTGTGGTTAGTTTTACCTTTTCGTAAATCGGCAAACGATCGGCAACATAACTAGTCAGGCTGTCTTTTTGTACTGCTCCGTTTTTATCATCAGCAGGTTTAGAACCGCCGCCGCAGGCAGACAACATCGCTACAGAAACAGCCAATGCCGGCAAAAGTATTGTTGATTTGTATAAATTCTTCATATTAAAGTATATCGGCGCTAAATTAGTAATTTTTGAAAGCTTTGTATAAAGTTTGATGCATTGGGACAAGTTTAACCTAACTTTGTAACTTCATTCTTTTAATCAACATGCCTATGCTGTTTTCTAATTTATACAAAACGTCTGTTTTAACTGCTTTTTCTCTGACTATGGTTTTAGCCTCATGCACCACCAGCAAGTATGCAGCGACCGAAAAAATCTACAAGGATAAGGCAAAGGGCTTTGCAGAAATTATTGGAACGGTACCACCAACAGGGCAACTATACGATTCATTAAATGCAACAAACCAGCAGTGGATTGGTTCTGTAAATTTTGGGATACGTAAACCCAATTTTGTAGTGATACACCATACCGCAGAGGACAGCCTGGCGCAAACTGTTAAAACTTTTTTTTCGACCAAAGCGGGCACCAGCGCACACTATGTAGTTAGCCGCGATGGCAAAGTGGTACACATGGTAAACGATTATTTGCGTGCCAACCATGCCGGTATAAGCAAATGGGGAAAAGATACCGACCTCAACTCATCATCCATCGGCATTGAGCTGGATAATAATGGTTTAACCGACCCATGGCCTGATGCGCAAATTAACAGCCTGCTTAAATTACTGGCTACTTTAAAGAAAACCTACAGTATTCCTACAGCTAATTTTATTGGCCATGCCGATATTGCCCCAAAACGTAAAAACGACCCTAAAAATTTCCCCTGGAAAAAACTGGCGGATAAAGGTTTTGGCTACTGGTACGATGATGTGCTGAAAAATCCACCTGCTGATTTCAACACCGAAATGGCTTTAAAGTATATTGGCTATGATACCAGCAACCTGCCGGCTGCAATAACCGCTTTTAAAATTCATTTTATCCAAACCGATATTACGCCAACATTAACCCCGGTTGATATTTTGGTGCTGTATAATGTGTATATGAAATACTAGGCGGTTAGCGAAAATAAGTCAGAAAGTGGGGAGACAGATGTCCGAAGTAAAAATGCGAATACTTAGTGTAATTGCAGCTATATGTAAGATGTGAAAGGGAAGATGGAAGTTAGTAACCCAAGATCAGGCGAGAACCAGGTTTAACACCAGCACTTTGCGCTTTGGGGTTACCTTTGTGCGCTTTGCGGTTAAATGAAAGAGTAGTACTAACGGTTTAAAACAAAAAAGCACGGATAAATCTGTGTTCATCCGTGCCTATCTGTGGTTAAAATAACCTAAACCTAATTTGGTTTCTTAAAAGTATCTTTTAATGTAACCGTTCTATTGAAAACCAGTTTATCAGCAGTAGAATCTTTATCCAGGCAGAAATAACCTTTACGGATAAACTGATAACGGCTTTCTAAATTGGCATCGGCCAAAGCTGGCTCAATGTAAGCATTCGGCAATACCGTTAAACTTTCAGGATTCAGATAATCCTTAAAGTCGCCTTCTTCTGCATCTGGCGTTTCTGAGGTAAATAGGCGCTCATACAAACGGATTTCGGCCGTTTTAGCATGCTGTGCGCTTACCCAGTGTATGGTACCTTTAATGTTTATACCGCTGGTATCGTTGCCACTTTTCGATTCAGGAATGTAAGTACAACGGATCTCTGTAACGTTACCATTTTCATCTTTTACAAAATCCTCGCATTTTACAATGTAAGCGAATTTTAAGCGCACCATCGCCCCCGGCGCCAAACGGAACCATTTTTTAGCCGGCACTTCCATAAAATCTTCGCGCTCAATCCAAAGCTCATTACTGAAAGGAATTACACGCGTACCGCCGCCATCTTCTGCTTCGGGATTGTTTTCGCCAATTAAATCTTCTGATTGCCCTTCCGGATAATTGGTAATAACCAGTTTTATCGGATCCAAAACAGCCATTACGCGGTTAGCACTCTTATTCAGATCTTCGCGGATACAGAATTCAAGCAAGCTCAGTTCAATTAAATTCTCGCGTTTGGCAATACCAATACGCTCACAAAACTCACGAACACTTTTTGGCGTAAAACCTCTTCGGCGTAAGCCCGAAATAGTAGGCATGCGCGGATCATCCCAACCGTTAACCAGATTTTCGTTAACCAACTGCAATAACTTACGTTTACTCATTACTGTTGAAGTAAGGTTTAAACGTGCAAATTCGTATTGTTTAGAAGGGAAAATCTCTAATTTTTCGATAAACCAATCGTACAGTTCGCGGTGCGAAACATATTCCAAAGTACAAATAGAGTGGGTAATGTTTTCAATACTATCGCTTTGGCCATGGGCAAAATCGTACATCGGGTAAATGCACCATTTATTTCCGGTACGGTGGTGCTCGGCATGTTTAATGCGATAAATAATAGGATCGCGCATTAACATATTTGGGCTGGCCATATCAATTTTTGCCCTCAAAATATAAGCACCATCAGCAAACTCACCATTTTTCATTTTGGTAAAAATGCTCAGGTTTTCTTCAACACTGCGGTTGCGGTAAGGGCTATCTTGTCCTGGCTCGGTAGGCGTACCTTTTAAAGCGGCAATTTCATCTGCCGAACTCTCATCCACATAAGCCAGGCCTTTTTCGATTAATTTTACGGCAAAACCGTATAGTTCATCAAAATAGTCTGATGCAAATAATTCGTTTTTCCAGTTAAAACCCAGCCATTTAATATCTTCCTGCTGGCTGTTTACGTATTCTGTTTTTTCCGTTACCGGATTGGTATCATCAAAACGCAGGTTGGTATACCCGCCGTATTTTTGTGTTAGTCCGAAATTTAAGCATATTGCTTTCGCATGACCGATGTGTAAATAACCATTTGGTTCGGGCGGGAAACGCGTAACCAGGGTTTCATACTTACCACTATTTAAGTCGTTCTCAACAATTTCTTCAATAAAGTTCAATGACTTCTCTTCACTCATAAAAACCTGTAAATTAGGAATGCAAATGTAAAAAGATTGAGCGTATTTATACAATGATTAACGGTTTATTAGCACACAGTTAATATTGGAACTGATAGAATTTCATTAACAGTCGTTAAATGGCTATGCCAATCTCTTGTATTTCCAATAGCCATTAACCATCAAACATAATCTATAATGCCTGTTTCTCTATTAGTTAATAAAATCAATACATTTACGTCAACTTAATATTCATTATGAGCAAAGCATTAAACCGGCCAATACGTGTTTTAGTGGCTAAAGTTGGATTGGATGGCCACGACAGGGGCGCTAAAGTAATTGCCACATCCTTGCGCGATGCCGGCATGGAGGTAATTTACACCGGCCTGCGCCAAACCCCGGAAATGGTTGTGAATACTGCATTGCAGGAAGATGTTGATGCCATCGGCATTTCGATCCTCTCGGGTGCACACATGACTGTTTTCCCAAAAATTATCCAGTTAATGAAAGAAAAACAGTTAGATGATGTATTGTTAACAGGTGGTGGAATTATACCCGAAGCCGATCGGTTAAAACTAGCCAGCATGGGCGTTGGCTCATTATTCCCACCGGGAACTACAATGGCAAGCATTGTGGAATATATTAGCGATTGGGTTACAGAAAACAGAAATTTTTAAGCTATGGCATATCAGAATTTAATATCAGAGATAAAAGAGCACATTTTATACGTTACCATTAACCGCGAAAAAGCATTAAACGCCTTAAATAAAGGTACCTTGACCGAATTGGCCGATGTAATTGCGTTTGCTAATAAAACCGACGAGGTAAGGGCTGTGATAATTACAGGTGCCGGCGAAAAGGCATTTGTGGCTGGCGCCGATATCAAAGAATTTGCCGATTATAATGGCAAACAAGGCGAAGAATTGGCAAAACGTGGACAAGATCAGGTATTCGATGCCATAGAAAATGCCACAAAACCATTTATTGCAGCCATTAACGGCTTTGCTTTAGGCGGCGGATTAGAACTGGCTATGGCCTGCCATATGCGCATTGCTGCCGAAAATGCCAAATTAGGATTACCCGAGGTTACCCTGGGCTTAATACCGGGTTATGGTGGTACACAACGCCTAACACAATTGGTAGGCAAAGGTAAAGCAATTGAGATGATTACCACAGCCAATATGGTTACTGCTGCCGATGCCTTACAATTTGGCCTGGTAAATTATGTAGTACCGCAGGCCAACCTGATAGCCAAAGCAGAAGAAATACTGGATATGGTAAAACAACGTGCACCACTGGCAGTTTCAGCAGCCATTAAATCGGTTATTGCGGCCGTAAACAACAATAATGGGTACGCTACAGAAATTGAATCTTTTGGAAAATGCTTTGAAACAGCCGATTTTAAAGAAGGGGTAACAGCATTTGTAGAAAAAAGAAAGGCAGTTTTTAATGGCAAATAGCCCCTTGTAGGATTAATTCGCAATCAATATAACAAAAATGTTGCAAAAATTTTTTAATTTAATTTTTTTTTAAGTAATTATGCGCTATCTAAATTGTTAATCTGAATTGCTCCAATAATTAAAATTTGATTATTAGAAGTTCATTTTAGCATAAAAAGTGCTATTAATGAAAAATAAAATACTTATAGTTGATGATGAAATAAATATCGGACTGCTGCTCTCAACATTTTTAATCAAAAACGGTTTTGAGGTTTTCAACACAGTATCCGGCGCTACAGCGCTGTCTGTTTTAAAAGAGCAGACTTTCGATTTGGTATTGTGCGATTACCGCCTGGAAGACACTGACGGGAAAGAAATTTTAATCAAAATAAAGGAAAATTATCCTGCAACCAGCGTCATCATCATCACTGGTTATTCTGATATCAGGCTTGCGGTAGAATTAATTAAACTCGGTGCTTTCGATTATATTGCCAAACCATTATACCCCGACGAAATATTACTTACGGTTAATAAGGCTTTAACAGCACAACAATCAGTAAACGAACGAAAAAACCCAAATGGGGGCAAAACAAAAACTTTTACCGGCAGCAATTTCTTAAATACCCCCGAATATGTCGATGGCAAAAGCAAGGCTTCGCTAGACCTGATTAAGCAAATACAGCTTGTTGCTCCAACAGATTATTCGATTATTCTAACTGGCGAAAGTGGCACCGGAAAAGAATATGTAGCAAAAGCCATTCATTTAAACAGTACGCGCAAAGATAAGCCCTTCGTGGTAATGGATTGCGGAGCTTTATCGCCAGAGCTGGCAGCGAGCGAATTTTTTGGGCACGAAAAAGGATCATTTACAGGTGCATTATCTACCAAAATCGGGCATTTCGAAGAAGCAAATGGTGGCACCCTTTTTCTGGACGAAATTGGTAATTTATCGTACGAAATACAAGCCACTTTACTCAGGGCTGTTCAGGAGAGAAAATTAAAACGGATTGGGAGCACTAAAGAAATCGATATTGACATTAGGTTAATTGTAGCCACAAACGAAAACCTTGCCCAGAATGTCCAGAAAGGAATCTTCAGGGAAGACTTATACCATCGTTTCAACGAATTTGCAATCCACGTACCCTCATTAAAAAACCGTGGTAAAGATATTTTAACCTTTGCAAAGCATTTTTTAATGCTCACAAACAGAGAGCTTGATAAAAACATCACCGGCTTTTCGGAAGAAGTAAACAATTGTTTTTTAAATTATAACTGGCCGGGAAATATCCGCGAACTTAGAAATGTCATCAGGAAGATCAGCCTGCTCACAGAGGGAAGTACAATTCCTTTAGCGGTATTACCAGAGGAGTTGGTTATAAAGGGTGGTAAAAATACCTCTGAGCCCAATTTAAAAGCCAAAGCAGCCTATAAGAAGGCAAGTTTGCGGAACGCAAGGTTAGATGCCGAGCTCTCGACCATTTTAACAGTTTTAAAACAGGTTAGTTTTAATAAAAGTAAGGCGGCAAAAATTTTAAACATAGACAGAAAAACTCTTTATGCTAAAATAGCAGGCATTAATCTTGACGAACTAAATTGAAATTAGGTAAAACAAAAGCTGCCAAATTTTCATTTAATGAATACCAAGCATTTAAATTATGTCAGTATTCTCCTATAAGCAACGTAACAACATTAACCTTGTTATCATAATTGCCCTTGGGATATTAATTGCCTATTCGTTACAAAGTATTTTCAGTGCCATTTTAAGTACCTTGGTGCTTTATACGATTATGCGACCAGCCTATATTCATTTGGCAGAGCGTAAAGGCTGGAACAAAAGAGCGGTTGCTATTTTACTGATTGCCATTAGTATAATGCTAATTGTATTGCCATTTTATGCCTTAAGCAGCATGGTAATCAGTAAAATTTCAGAACTAAAGAATAACGAAATCTTTTTCAAAAACCTGCTCGTTAAACTTCAACATCTTATTCCGGTAAAAATTAACCAGGATTTAATCCAGGAGGGTATGAACAGGTTGGGCAATTGGGCCACCCAATTGTTTCCATCGCTAATTTCGAGTGCAGTAAATATTATTTTAAGTCTGCTGGTGATGTACTTTTTACTCTACTTTATGCTCATTGAGCGTAAAAAGTTCGAGTTTTCGTTAATCAAATATGCACCGTTTAGAGAACAGAATGCCCTCCGCTTTGGCGATGAAATGAGAAATACCACTTACGCTAATGTTCTGGGTCAGGGTTTAATTTGCTTAGTGCAAGGCTCATTAGTAAGCCTCTCTTTTCTTGTTTTAGGCTATAAAGACCCATTGTTTTGGGGCATAATTACCACCTTTATATCGTTTGTACCTGTTTTAGGACCTCCGGTAATATTTGTGCCGGCAGCCATATTGCAAATTGCCAATGGGAATAATTTTGCAGGCTGGGCCATGCTTATTTTTGGTTTTGTGGTTATTATCAATATCGATAACGTACTGCGCTTTATCATCGCAAAAAAAATTGGCAATATTCACCCTATAATTACTGTAATTGGCGTAATTATTGGTATTCCTTTATTTGGTATATTGGGTCTGGTTTTCGGTCCGCTGCTACTGTCTTATTTTATTTTGCTGGTTAAAATTTACGAAACGAGTACGCTCGCATCAGAGAGATTAGAAAGAATTAAAACAAATAATGAGCATATGGAGTTATAAATATAGCTTAGCAACAAATAATGTAGTAGTTTTATATTGACTTAATTGTTAAACCCTTAAAATAGATTAATTATGAATGATAACTCAAAAGTTGTAGTTGCGCTTTTAGCAGGATTAGCTGCAGGTGCTGCATTAGGCATTTTATTTGCACCGGATAAAGGTGAAGAAACGCGCGACAAATTAAGCCAATCGCTAAAAGATTTAGGCGATTCTATTAAAGATAAAGCTGCTGATGAAATTAATAACCTGGCGAGCCTGAAAGATAAAGTGGTAAGCTCAATCAAAACCAAATTAAGAAGTGTAGAAGAAGAATACAGCGACGACGTAGAGCACGCTTAAAAAATAAACAGGCTTAGCCGGGCATTTGCCCCAGTCAAATCTCATCTGAATTATGCAGGAAAATAAAGACAAAAGTATCGAAGATCTGGTAGATGATGCCAAAGGCTTTTTAGAAGCCAGGGTGGAATACACCAGGCTTTATCTTCTGGAAAAAATATCGAAGGTTTTTGCAGACCTGGTAACAAGCACAGTTGTTATCGTTTGCTTTGTATTGGCCTTTTTGTTCGGTTCTGTTACACTTGGGCTTTACCTGGGTGAGGTTTTACACAATTATGCAGCAGGCTTTGGCTGTGTTTCGTTACTTTACATTTTAATTGCTGTAATTGTATATTTCACTAAAGATAAATACATCGAAAAAGCAATTATCAACATTGCCATCAGAAAGTATTTTGATAAACTAGCAGATAAGGAGGAAGCCGATGAGAAGCTATAAAACCATCAGAAACCTCGAAGATTTGCAAGCTAAAAAGCTTGAGCTTAAAGTAGAGTACACACTGAAGCAGAACATGCTTAAAACAGATGCTAAAGCATATTTTCATCAGTTTACCTTAGGTGCGCTGATTAAAAAGTATGCTACACCCAGCAATTTGTTTAAAGCGGATGAAAAGCTGAACATCAGCAGTACAGCCATGTCATTGCTTTTACCCATGATTATGAATAAAACCATTTTCAGGGGCGCAGGTTTTTTAACCAAGGCAGCTGTTGGATTGGTTTCTGGCAAGCTTGGAAAATCACTTGATGCCGAACACCTTTCGGCCATTTTTAACTCGGTAAAAGGCTGGTTCAGCAAAAAGAAAGAGAAAAAAGATAAGAAGTTTGTCGATTATGGCATCCCGCCAGATAGCGAAACTTATTAGTTTAATGGTTCATTTGTCATTTGTTCATTAGTATACAAATTGCAGAAGACCTTAACAGAAAAGCCTCAGGATTTAAAATCCTGAGGCTTTTTACATGACTGTAGAGTCCTAAAAAGGGTTGACCAAATCTTAACAAGATGGTCAATAAAAATTTAAAAAAACTGCAACGTCCACCCCGGAGTTACAGTGAGAGTTTCA
>Ga0308165_1001495_pt1 | contig 32446 bp, 24 predicted proteins | sample PhyWR2_FD_201032 | JGI IMG/M metagenome (GOLD analysis project Ga0308165, IMG submission 201032) | Phyllosphere microbial communities from UC Gill Tract Community Farm, Albany, California, United States - DLSLW.R2 | ecosystem: Host-associated > Plants > Phyllosphere > Unclassified | place: USA... | reverse complement strand
CCATGAAGTTCATGCGGTATGGCCGGGTAGTCGAATGCGGACCATGGCCTCTTCTGCGGCCGGTAGCAACTCGTGGGTTGAAGTTAAAACACACCCGACTATCGGTGAAGCGATCGGTCATCTTAAAGGTTGTGGAATGCAAATACTTGCGACCCATCTTTCAGAAAAAGCCGTCGATTTCCGCGAAATAGATTATACCCGCCCAACCTGTATTCTAATGGGACAGGAAAAAACCGGCATCACTCAGGAAGCTCTTAGCCTTGCGGATCAGGATATCATTATCCCGATGACCGGAATGGTACAGTCTCTGAATGTCTCCGTAGCCTCGGCCCTGATTTTGTACGAAGCACAGCGTCAGCGACAAAATGCAGGCATGTATCAACGCGAAAACAGTATGCTGCCAGACGCGGAACAGCAACGACTGCTGTTTGAAGGCGGTTATCCTGTGCTGGCAAATGTCTCTCGCCGTAAAGGCCTGCCTTACCCATATGTGAATCAGCAAGGTGAGATAGATGCCGATCCCGCATGGTGGGCTGCCATGCAGTCTGCGAGATAAACGATGAAAGGCCGCTTGCTGGATGCCATCCCGTTAAGTTCGCTTGCCGGTGTCGGTGCCAGTCAAAGCAGTAAACTGGCTAAAATCGGCCTGTATACTCTCCAGGATCTGCTGCTGCATCTCCCTCTGCGTTATGAAGACCGCACGCAACTTTGCACTATCGACCAGCTCCTGCCGGGTATTCATACCACGGTAGAAGGCGAGGTTCTGAACTGTAATATCACCTTTGGTGGCCGCCGCATGATGACCTGTCAGATAAGCGACGGCACTGGTATCCTGACTCTGCGTTTCTTTAACTTCAATGCCGCCATGAAAAATAGTCTGTCCACAGGCAGAAGAGTTCTGGCCTATGGTGAAGCTAAGCGTGGCAAATATGGTGCGGAGATGATCCACCCTGAGTATCGTATTCAGGGCGATCTAAGTACTCCGGAACTTCAGGAAACCTTAACGCCGGTTTATCCGACCACCGAAGGCATTCGTCAGGCCACGCTGCGTAAGCTCACTGACCAAGCGCTTGAAGTATTACAGACCTGCGCCATTACCGAATTGTTACCCGCGGAGCTTAGTCAGGGTCTGATGAGCCTGCCAGAGGCACTACAGATCCTGCATCGTCCACCGCCTGACGTGCAGTTGAGTGAACTTGATTCCGGTAAACATCCGGCACAGCGTCGTCTGATCTTAGAAGAGTTACTCGCGCATAATCTCAGTATGCTGGCCCTGCGTGCCGGCGCACAGCGTTATCACGCGTTATCATTTAACGAAAATGATGAGTTAAAAAATACCTTTCTCGCCGCATTGCCATTCACGCCCACAAATGCACAGCAGCGGGTGGTAGCTGAGATTGAACATGATATGGCTCTGGACGTCCCCATGATGCGTCTGGTGCAAGGTGATGTCGGCTCAGGTAAAACCCTGGTCGCCGCACTGGCAGCCTTACGCGCTATCGCTCACGGCAACCAGGTCGCGTTAATGGCCCCCACAGAGTTACTGGCAGAACAGCATGCCAGCAATTTCCGTCAGTGGTTTGCCCCTCTGGGCATTGAAGTTGGCTGGCTGGCAGGGAAACAGAAAGGTAAGGCCCGTCTGGCACAGCAAGAAGCGATTGCCAGTGGTCAGGTCACCATGGTGGTCGGTACACATGCTATTTTCCAGGAGCAGGTACAGTTTGCCAGACTGGCACTGGTGATTATTGATGAACAACATCGGTTTGGTGTTCATCAGCGTCTGGCATTATGGGAAAAAGGGCAGGCTCAGGGCTTCCATCCGCATCAGCTGATTATGACCGCCACACCGATCCCCCGAACACTGGCGATGACGGCTTATGCTGACCTGGACACATCCGTCATCGACGAACTTCCACCGGGACGTACTCCCGTTACCACGGTAGCCATTGCTGATACTCGCCGTAATGAAATTATCGAGCGTGTACGACATGCCTGTCAGGATGAAGGTCGCCAGGCTTACTGGGTTTGTACCCTGATCGAAGAGTCAGAGTTACTGGAAGCACAGGCAGCAGAAGTCACCTGGGAAGAACTCAAAATCCAGCTCGCTGAACTGAATATTGGTCTGGTACATGGCCGCATGAAGCCGCAAGAGAAACAGGCGGTGATGCTGGCATTCAAGCAAGGAGAGTTACAGCTGCTGGTGGCAACTACCGTCATTGAAGTAGGTGTCGATGTCCCTAATGCCAGTTTGATGATTATCGAAAACCCGGAACGACTGGGCCTTGCGCAGCTGCATCAGCTACGTGGTCGTGTGGGTCGTGGCGCGGTTGCCTCTCACTGTGTCCTGCTTTATAAGTCACCGCTGTCAAAAACTGCTCAGCGCCGTCTACAAGTTCTGCGTGACAGTAACGATGGATTTTTCATTGCTCAGCAAGACCTCGAGATCCGTGGCCCGGGTGAGCTGCTCGGCACCCGTCAGACCGGAACAGCCGAGTTTAAAGTCGCTGATTTGCTCCGGGACCAGGCCATGATCCCGGAAGTTCAGCGATTAGCGCGGCATATCCATGAACGTTATCCTGAACAAGCTCTGGCATTAATTGAACGTTGGATGCCAGAAACAGAACGCTATTCAAATGCTTAAGCTGGTGTGATGTACCGTTCCGTTACCACCCCTGCAATCCTGTCGCTATTAACCAAAAAACGGTAATAGTAAGAATAGCTTAATCACAATCACGTTCATAATATCGATAAAGAATGCCCCAACCATCGGTACGATAAGAAACGCTAAGTGAGACGGGCCAAACTTATCCGTAATCGCCTGCATATTCGCAATCGCTGTAGGTGTTGCCCCCATACCAAATCCACACTGCCCGGCTGCCAGTACCGCGGCATCATAGTTTTTCCCCATGACACGCCAGGTAACGAAAATCGCGTATAGCGCCATAAACAAAGTCTGTACGGCCAGAATAGCCAGTATTGGCAATGCCAGTGACGCCATCTGCCATAGTTTCAGACTCATTAAGGCCGTTGCCAGGAATAATGACAGGCTGACGTTCCCCAGAACAGAAACCGCACGTTCAAAGACCCGATAAAAGCCCAGCAGCGACAGAATATTGCTGAGAACCACGGCAATAAAGAGTACGCAAACAAAGGTCGGTAACTCAAAAGAGGTGCCTTGCAACCAGAGGGAAACTTCACGGCCGACGGTGAGACAGATGGCAATCAGAGCTATTGTTTCAATCAACACCATAGAGGTGATGACACGTCCTGCCTCAGGTTTCTCAAAGGTTCCCGGGACTGCATTATCCTCCGGCGCGCCATTTGGGGTCGGAGAGCGTTTAATCAAATAGCGAGCAACGGGTCCCCCTATCAGCCCCCCCAGCACCAGACCAAAGGTCGCGCAGGCCACAGCCACTTCCGTGGCATTCTGAAAACCATATTGCTCAAAAAAGACTTTACCCCATGCCGCGCCGGTACCATGACCTCCCGATAGCGTGATTGAACCCGCCAGCAGTCCCAGTAAAGGATCAAGCCCGAGTAATTTCGCGATGCCAACCCCAATAATATTTTGCATGATCAGCAATCCGACCACGGCAAACACAAAAGTCCCCAGTATTTTACCGCCCTTCAGTAAGCTAATTACATTAGCGTTGAGTCCAATGGTGGCAAAAAAAGCCAGCATAAGCTGATCTGTCAGACCCGTATCAAAATTTACTTCCCATCCCATACTTTTCTTCAGTATCAGGAGCACTATTGCTGCCAGCAAGCCGCCCGCAACAGGTTCTGGAATTGAGTATTTTTTCAGGAAAGGAGTGACATGAACTACTTTTCGCCCTATCAGCAAGACTAATGTTGCCGCCACTAAGGTTGAGAGAGAATCAAAATGAAACATAGTGGGCGATACCCCTTATTGTGTAAAATTATTCACGCACCATACCGACTATCAATAGAATTTTCTTCTACGTTTTGGAAATGCTACTACCAATTTTAACCCCAAAAAGTATTCACCATTAAAACTATTTTTTTAAATACTTTTTTGATGCTAATCACTCACTAGCAAACGATTGCTTTTACTCCTGGGTCAGTTAAAATTACGCCTTTCCCATAATGAGATGATCCTCGATGTCCGCGAATGTTGTAGAGCCAGATAAAAAGCAACCGATTGCTCCTTCTTACTCAGACGAACTTATCTATCGTCTCGAAGACCGTCCCCCACTACCACAAACGCTTTTTGCTGCCTGTCAGCATTTACTGGCCATGTTCGTGGCGGTTATCACTCCGGCTTTACTAATTTGTCAGGCACTGGGATTGCCCGCTGCCGATACGCAGCACATTATTAGTATGTCACTGTTTGCTTCAGGTGTTGCCTCTATCATTCAAATTAAAGCCTGGGGACCGGTTGGCTCAGGTTTATTATCCATTCAGGGCACCAGCTTTAACTTTGTTTCACCTCTGATTATGGGGGGAATGGCGTTAAAAAATGGCGGCGTGGATATCGAAGGTATGATGGCTGCGCTTTTTGGTACGCTGATGCTAGCCAGTTGTACTGAAATGATTATCTCCCGTTTCCTGCATCTGACTCGTCGTATCATCACTCCGCTGGTTTCAGGCACTGTCGTGATGATAATCGGCCTGTCGCTGATTCAGGTCGGGCTGACCTCTGCTGGCGGTGGTTATGCCGCGCTCGCTGATAATACCTTTGGTGCGCCAAAGAATTTACTGCTCGCCGCCTCCGTTCTGATAGTCATTATTCTGCTTAACCGTCAGCGTAACCCCTATCTGCGTGTCGCATCACTTGTGATTGCCATGGCTGTCGGTTATCTGCTGGCCTGGGCGCTGGATATGCTGCCAGAGACCACCGCATCGACTAATACCGACTTCATCACTATCCCAACTCCGCTCCATTACGGATTAGGTATCGACTGGGGTCTACTGATCCCACTGATGCTGGTCTTTATGGTGACGTCACTGGAAACCATTGGTGATATTACAGCGACCTCTGATGTTTCTGAGCAGCCGGTATCCGGACCTCTGTATATGAAACGTCTGAAAGGCGGCGTACTGGCTAATGGCCTGAACTCCTTCGTTTCTGCGCTGTTCAATACCTTCCCTAACTCCTGTTTCGGGCAGAATAACGGCGTCATTCAGCTTACTGGCGTTGCCAGTCGCTACGTAGGTTTTGTTGTCGCACTGATGCTTATCGTCTTAGGCTTGTTCCCGGCGGTCAGTGGTTTTGTACAGCATATCCCTGAACCTGTTCTGGGCGGTGCCACACTGGTGATGTTCGGTACCATTGCCGCTTCAGGCATCCGTATTGTTTCCCGCGAACCGCTGAATCGTCGTGCAATTATGATTATCGGCTTATCGCTGGCAGTCGGTCTGGGTGTGTCACAGCAACCGCTGATTTTACAGTTTGCCCCAGAGTGGATTAAAACCCTGCTTTCTTCTGGTATTGCTGCTGGCGGCATCACCGCTATCATCCTGAATTTAGTTTTCCCTCCAGAAAAAGCCTAAGGTTCTGGCGCATCGCTAGTTTTTAACTCGTGATGCGCCTTTATCATTAATCATCCAGCCCTTGAGCTATTGCGCTAAATAATGCATAAATTCCTTATTGGAATATCGGGGATGTACAACAATGAAATTGCTCGGAAGACTGATAGTTATTGTGTCAGGCATCGTTGTTCTTGTGCTGGTTGCCTTTTATGTTCTGCTACAAACCCAATGGGGTGCCAGACAGCTCAGTCAGTGGGTCAGCAATAATACTGGCTACCAGCTAGCATTCAGTAAAATGGAACATAGCTGGTCGGCACCAGACCATGTGATATTTAACGATATCGCTCTGGGAAATACGGGGCAACCTGCATCAATTGTTGCTAAAAAACTCGATATTGGTCTCAGTAGCCGACAATTTACCGATCTACTGGATGTAGATTCTATTTTACTGCAACAAGGTTCACTGACGCTTCAGGATGATACGCCGCCGTTGCCGCTAAAAGCTTCTCGCCTCCGGCTTCAGGATATGGATATCAAGGACAATGACGCGATATGGCCGGTAACGCTTCAGCGGGCAAATGGCGGTATTGTTCCCTGGCAGCCCGACGCAAATAATCCGCTGGGAAATAAAGCGAATATTGAATTCAGTGCCGACACCATGACAGTGAAAGGTATCGCTGCCAGTCATGTATTGTTGCAGGGATCGCTGGATAACGGCAACTTAGCTCTCTCAACTATTGGAGCTGATATTGCGCGGGGCTCGTTAACCGGCAATATTCGTCGCAGTAACGACGGAGCCTGGACTATCAGTAATTTGCGTTTAAACGATATTCGCTTGCAGACCGACCAGTCACTTGCGGATTTTCTGGCTCCTCTTAGTGAAGCGGCCTCGGTGAATATTGAACGTCTGGATGTGATTGGCGCTCGACTTGAAGGTCCGGCATGGGCAATCAGCGATTTAGATCTTAGCTTGCGAGGAACGACCCTCACCAAAGGTGAGTGGAGCAGCGAGGAAGGAACGCTTTCGGCTAATGCGCGAGAATTTATCTGGAATTCCATCCACTTGCAGGACCCTATAGTTAATGCCGATTTAAATCCACAAGGCCTGTTATTACGCCAGTTTAGTTCACGCTGGGAAGGCGGTATGGTGCGTGCTAACGGACAATGGCTTCGTGACGGCGATAGCGCAGTGATTAATGAAATGGTCTTTACGGGCCTTGAATATACCCTTCCCCAGGATTGGAAAGTACTCTGGATGCAGCCGTCACCTGATTGGCTTGCTGATCTGACGATAAAAAAATTATCCGCTAATCGCAGCCTGATTATCGATATCAATCCTGACTGGCCTTTCCAGCTTACCGCTCTGGATGCCGCTGCAACGAATCTGCTGGTTGCACGCAACCATCAGTGGGGATTATGGGAGGGAAAAGCGTCATTAAATGCAGCCAATGCGACCTTTAATCGCGTCGATATCCGACGCCCATCACTAACCCTCAGCGCTGACGCACAGCAGATAGCTTTCTCTGAGCTAAGCGGATTTCGCGAAAAAGGGATACTGGAAGCCACAGCCAGCATGACTCAGACGCCACAAAGAATAACAACGGTAGAGTTAAAAGGTCAGAGTGTTCCTGTCAATACGCTCAGAACCTGGGGATGGCCCGCGCTGCCACTCAACGGCGAAGGAAACTTAAGCCTTTCAGCTACCGGACATCTGGCAGCAGATACGCCGTTACGACCAACAGTGAATGCGACCCTGAGAGTCACCGACGCCCAGGGACAGCAAATCCAGCAAACCATGAAACAGGGCGTTGTTGCCCTGCCCTGATCCCGATTTCTGAAGCTTACTCCTCTTCGTTGCCCCCTTCTTCCAGGGGGCCAAAAGGTTTCGCTGGCAGCACCATATACACGCCTTCAAACACCGCACCTGGAATATCATCCCCATAGAGATTCACATGCAGAGTCACCCGCGCCTTACGCCCGCGGGCAAGTCGGTCTAAATCACCACTTAACGAACCTAAATCAGCCGAAGCCAGGGGTTTACCCGTAATCGGGCTGCTATAACGAATATGCGCATCAACCAAAATAATGGTGCCACCTAAATGACGTTCGCGCAGCATTAGCCAGATAAGCCCCCACCCCGTGAGAGTAGCCAGCGAAAACAGGCTGCCGGCAAACAGCGTATGATGTGGATTCTGGTTACCGGTTTCCGGCATGGTGGTAATAAATTTCTGACCGGTATACTGCTGAATGCGTACACCCATTTTTTCACTGAGAGGAATATGCTGATACCAGGCTTGCTGTAACTGACCGCACCAGTCCGGACGATGTAAAATATCATCCAGGGACGCAATGGGTTTGATCATCATAAAATGACGAATAGGTGTGGTTTGCGGCGCGGTTATTTCACCCTGATTAACGAATCCCAGCTTGGCAAAGAATTCAACCGCATCTTCACGCGCGCTACAGGTAACACGCTGTACCCCTTCCTGACGAGCGACTGACTCCAGGGTCATCGCCATCAACGTCCCTAAACCTTTTGCCTGTACAGAAGGGTCTACGGCCATAAAACGAATAGCGGCTTCATCATCCGCATTAATATATAACCGCCCTACTGCGACAATATTGCCCTGTTCATCCACGACCATTTGATGGTGAGCCATTGCATCCCAGGCGTCTCGTTCGGACCCTTGAGGCTGATGCAAGGGTTTACGCAACATTTGCCAGCGAAAATGATAGTAATGCTCAAGTTCTTCCGGTGTTTCAGGTACACGAAGATGATACATATATTGCTCTCTTGTTTAGTGCCCTAACAGTGATTGCACCGTTTATACCTGGAGCCAGAAAGTCACCGGCCCGTCATTGATTAGCGAAACTTCCATATCAGCAGCAAAGCGCCCCGTCTGGGTTGTTGTACCTTGCTGACGACATTTTTCAATAAAATACTCATACAGCGTATTTGCCAGTTCCGGGGCCGCGCCGCCTGAAAACCCAGGGCGCATACCGCTATCCGTATCCGCTGCGAGAGTAAACTGAGAAACCACCAGCACGCTACCACCTGCTTGCTGCACGTTCAGGTTCATCTTGCCATTATCATCGCTAAAAACACGATAACCCAATACACGCTGGCATAAACGATCGGCTTTTTGCTGGTTATCCTCTTTTTCTACCCCTAATAAAACCAGTAATCCGGGACCTATTTCACCGGTTACTTCACCCGCGACTTTAACGCTGGCCTGGGTTACACGCTGAATTAATGCAATCATCACTCTTCCGGTTTTTGTTCAACAGACTGTTTTAGCTGACGATACTCGCTGAAGGTAACGGTAATTTCAGCCCCCAGCAAGACAATACACCAGGTCCAGTACACCCAAATAAATAACAACGGGATCACGGCCAGCACGCCGTAAACCAGCTGATAAGAAGGGAACATCTGGATATAAAGGGTAAACACTTTCTTGCCGAGCTCAAATAGCGCAGCCGCAATAATGGCCCCGATCACCGCATCTTTCACCGGTACCCGCACCGTCGGCACCAGGCTATACAGCAGCCAGAATGATAGCCAGGAAAGTAGTAGTGGGAAGATGCGTAACACATCATCCATGGCGCTATTGATATCGGAGGCCCAGCGTTGCGACAGCAAGTAGGAACTGATCACGACACTGGTGCCGACCAGTAAAGGCCCAAGCGTCAGAATCATCCAGTACAGTGCAAACGAGTAGAGCGGCGGCCGGGCACGCTGACTCCGCCAGATAGTATTCAGGGCGCTATCGATGGCGTACATCAATAACAGCGAGGTCACTACCAGCCCGGCGGCACCTACTGCGGTCATGCGATTCGCATTGGCGATAAACTGATCGATGTAATGTTCAATCACATCGCCGGTTGCGGGCATAAAATTGGTGAAAACAAACTGGCGTAGCTGGACGCTAATATCGGCAAATACGGGAAAGACGGCAAAAAGCGCGAAGATAACCGCCACCAGCGGGACCAGGGAGAGTAATGAAACATAGGCAAGGTTTCCTGCCATTGTCATCATATTGTCCTGATCAATACGCCGATAAAGCAGCTTGCTCCAGGCCATTACCGGCCTGAAATGGCGCTCCGTCTTATTTCCAGCGCGCTTCAGCATTTGTTTTCTGCAAACCAGTCAGGAACAGTCTCTTTCCCGGTCACCAATATTGCTGTGATACCAAGTTGCCGGGCACTATTGATATTGTCTTCATTATCATCGAAAAAGACAGCCTCATTGGCGCTGAATCCCTCTTCTTCGAGTAATTTCAGATAAATTTCAGCATCGGGCTTTCTCATGCCCATTTGCTGGGAAAGATATATTTTATCCGCGGCCTGTGCCACTTCCGGGTATTCACCCGGCCAGAACTCACAGTGAAGCTGGTTGGTATTAGATAACACGACAACCCTGTGCCCCCTATCTCGCAGAGCTTGCATCACCGCAACTGTTTCTTTGCGCAAACCAACGAATATCGCCTGCCATCCTGCGGAAAATTGTTCATAGCTCAAAGCCATTCCCAGGTCATGACCCAGTCTCTGCGCAAATTCTTCATCGCTGATTTGCCCGCGTTCATGCAGGTGGAATGGCTCACCAATCGTGAATTTGCTCTGCAAACTGGCCAGCGGGACACGGCTGTAATCACTCCAGACACCCAGCACCCGCTTGAAATCGATATCAACGATGACATTACCTAAATCAAAGATATACAGCATGAATCTCTCCTTTTCCGTCAGGGTGAATCACTGTTGTAACCAGAGTAACAAGGCTCAGCAGAACAATGCGCAACGCGGTTAACAATGACGCAAATAGCAGCTTATACGCTAGCATTTTACAAAAAAAAGCAAAAAAAAGCCTCGCCGATAATGGAGTTCTCTCGATCTGCCGGACAGTTTTCGCCCTCACGACGAGGCCTTTTCGAAAGGCTCAGAACTGATATCGCCGAGGTAACTGTGCCGTCGAGGACGGCTATAGAACACTTCAATGTAATCGAAGATATCAGCCCGAGCCAGATCCCGGGTTTTGTATATTCGCTTTCTAATATGTGCTCTTTTTTAGCGAGCTGAAGAACGATCCTGCAACTGCATTATCCCGGCAGTTGCTACCACGGTTCATGCCAGGTGACAGATTATAGGTTCTGATGATACGCAGAAGCGCTCTGAAATGTCGGTGAAGGAATAGCCGTGCTCAGTTACCTGCTAAGAAAACTAATTATATGTTTTTAATATATCCTCAACGTAATTTTTATTGAAGATCCCTTGATAAAATCCAACTTCAGTTTTCATGCCAGAAACAATTCTTGATTTCTTCATCATATGTTTACCACCAAATTTAAAATAAAGATCATTTCCTATATTTCTATAGAAGAAACTATTGAATTTTCCAGAGCACATGGCATTGTTTTTTACTTTCACAAATAGCCCTGTGTAATCTCCATCTAGTTTGGCGTATCCGTACTCAGGTAAACTCACCTGGATGACACATTCTTTCTTCAGAATGAAAGATTCACCACCTGATATATATTCCAGATAATTATTTTTCTTATCATAGATTCCGCAACTTAATAAACTTAGTGTAGCTATTACAACTAACCAAAATTTAAACATCAACGGTCTTGAATTCATTATTATTTCCCTCTCCATGGGCTCAGATCCAAAGTATTCAGCGTCTGATGACGCGTATCCAGTGTACCAGTGATATCAATATCATCTGTGATGAAAAAAGAGACTGGGCAAGAAGAGGGCGCAATACCGTTGAAGAGCGGACGAAGGTGGTGGAGAGTATATTCATTACTTATTAAAAAGCCTGAGTCCGGTTAAATACCGAACTCAGGCTTTGATGACTGCTTAAATCAGCTAAGACGAATTATGCGTCTTTGCCGCCGCGCGAAGCGCGTTTACGATCGTTTTCAGTCAGGTGACGTTTACGAATACGGATAGAAGTTGGTGTAACTTCTACTAATTCGTCGTCATCGATGAACTCAAGCGCTTGTTCCAGAGACATTTTGATAGCCGGAACCAGGGTAGTTGCTTCATCAGTACCTGATGCACGCATGTTGGTCAGTTTCTTACCGGTCAGGCAGTTTACTGTCAGGTCATTAGAGCGGCTGTGAATACCGATAATTTGACCTTCGTAAACTTCTGCACCGTGACCGAGGAACAACTTACCGCGATCCTGCAGGCTGAACAGTGCGAACGCTACCGCTTTACCCTGACCGTTAGAGATCAGTACGCCGTTCTGACGCTGGCCGATTTCACCAGTACGAACATCATCATAGTGACTGAAGGTAGAGTACAGCAGGCCAGTACCAGAGGTCATGGTCATGAACTCAGTACGGAAACCGATCAGGCCACGCGCAGGGATCAGGTAGTCAAGACGAATACGACCTTTACCGTCAGGGATCATGTCCTTAACGTCGCCTTTACGCTCACCCATGGCTTGCATGATAGAACCCTGGTGCTGTTCTTCGATGTCCAGAGTCACGTTTTCAAACGGCTCTTGCATACGGCCATCGATCATACGGTTGATAACTTTCGGGCGGGATACTGCCAGCTCGAAGCCTTCACGACGCATGTTTTCGATAAGAACAGACAGGTGTAATTCACCACGACCAGAAACACGGAACGCATCAGCGTCTTCAGTTTCTTCAACACGCAGAGCAACGTTATGTACCAGCTCTTTGTTCAGACGTTCGAGGATTTGACGAGAGGTAACATATTTACCCTCTTTACCACAGAACGGAGAGGTGTTGACGTTGAAGAACATGCTTACTGTTGGTTCATCAACCGACAGAGGTTTCAGCGCTTCAACATTCTGAGTGTCACACAGAGTATCAGAGATATTCAGTTCGCCCAGACCGGTGATAGCAATGATATCGCCCGCTTCAGCTTCAGTTGTCTCAATACGCTCCAGACCAAGGTGGCCCAGCACTTTACCAATTTTACCGTTACGGGTTTTGCCTTCGGTATCGATAATAGTGATTTGCTGGTTTGGCTTAACCTTACCGCGTTTGATACGACCAATACCGATTACACCAACGTAGTTGTTGTAATCCAGCTGAGAGATCTGCATCTGGAACGGGCCGTCAACATCAACGTTTGGCGCTGGAACATGATCAACAATCGCTTGATACAGCGGGGTCATGTCAGCAGCCATTTCGCTGTGGTCATTACCGGCAATACCCATCAGCGCTGATGCATAAATAATAGGGAAATCAAGCTGTTCGTCGGTTGCGTCAAGATTAACGAACAGATCAAATACTTGGTCAACAACCCAGTCAGGACGCGCACCAGGACGGTCAACTTTGTTAATAACAACAATAGGTTTTAAGCCATGGTCAAACGCTTTTTTAGTTACAAAGCGCGTTTGAGGCATAGGTCCGTCCATTGCATCAACAACCAGCAATACGGAGTCAACCATTGACATTACGCGTTCAACTTCGCCACCGAAATCGGCGTGTCCTGGGGTATCAACGATGTTGATACGGTAGTTATTCCAGTTGATAGCGGTGTTTTTAGCGAGGATGGTAATTCCACGCTCTTTCTCCAGGTCATTGGAGTCCATCACACGTTCGGTCGTTTCAGCACGGTCACTGAAAGTACCAGATTGTTGTAACAGCTTGTCAACCAAGGTAGTTTTACCATGGTCCACGTGCGCGATGATGGCGATGTTACGCAGATTTTCGATCACAGATTTGCCTCAGGCATTAGAAATAGCGCGTTATTGTACACGTATTAATCGAAGTACAGAATAGGATCATAAAGAACCTTTACAAACAATATAAGAAGTAAGGGTTTGTGATCGTTTTCACGAAGCAGCAAAAGGAGCCATAACGTAAATTGCACCATTATAGTGCTTATGTGACATAATAAAGCACTATACTGGTGCAAGTTATCGAGTCTGATGCGACCTTTTGCACGTTGACCTGCATAATAGCGCCTTTTTGGGGAAATTTAAAAGTTGGCACAGATTTCGCTTTAAAGAAAACAGGCTAAAGGCCAAATGCAAAAGTGTTTGATTACCTCGTTACCCAACGAAATGAACCAATCCTGGAGAGTTTAAGTATGTCCGCTGAACACGTATTGACAATGCTGGATGAGCACGAAGTGAAATTTGTTGATTTGCGTTTTACCGATACCAAAGGTAAAGAGCAACACATCACTATCCCCGCTCACCAAGTAAATGCAGACTTCTTTGAAGAAGGCAAAATGTTTGACGGCTCCTCGATTGGTGGCTGGAAAGGTATTGATGAATCAGACATGGTTCTGATGCCTGACTCAACCACTGCGATGATTGACCCGTTCTTCGAAGACAGCACGCTGATTATCCGTTGTGACGTTCTGGAGCCAGGTACGCTGCAAGGCTATGACCGTGACCCACGTTCTATCGCAAAACGCGCTGAAGACTACCTGCGTGCTACCGGCCTGGCAGACACCGTTCTGTTTGGACCTGAACCAGAATTCTTCCTGTTTGACGACATCCGTTTTGGTAGCTCTATCTCTGGCTCCCACGTCGCTATCGATGATATCGAAGGCGCATGGAACACCGGTACCAAATACGAAGGCGGCAACAAAGGCCATCGTCCAGCAGTGAAAGGCGGTTACTTCCCAGTACCACCGGTTGATTCATCTCAGGATATCCGTTCTGCTATGTGTCTGACCATGGAGCAAATGGGTCTGGTGGTTGAAGCTCATCACCACGAAGTTGCCACAGCCGGTCAAAACGAAATCGCCACTCGTTTTAACACCATGACCAAAAAAGCGGACGAAATTCAGATTTATAAGTATGTGGTTCACAACGTGGCACATGCTTTCGGTAAAACAGCGACCTTTATGCCAAAACCTATGTTTGGTGATAACGGTTCCGGTATGCACTGCCATATGTCTCTGGCAAAAGACGGGGTTAACCTGTTTGCTGGTGACAAATATGCCGGTCTGTCTGAGCAAGCGTTGTATTACATTGGCGGTGTTATCAAACATGCTAAAGCACTGAATGCCCTGACTAACCCGACCACTAACTCTTACAAGCGTCTGGTCCCAGGATACGAAGCTCCAGTTATGCTGGCGTACTCTGCCCGTAACCGTTCAGCCTCTATCCGTATCCCAGTGGTGAGTTCACCAAGAGCACGTCGTATCGAAGTCCGCTTCCCGGACCCGGCTGCTAACCCATACCTGTGCTTTGCTGCGCTGCTGATGGCGGGTCTTGACGGTATTAAAAACAAGATCCACCCAGGCGAAGCCATGGATAAAAACCTCTATGACTTGCCACCAGAAGAAGCGAAAGAAATCCCACAGGTTGCAGGCTCTTTAGAAGAAGCTCTGAACGCGCTGAACGAAGATCGTGAGTTCCTGACCGCGGGTGGTGTATTCACCAACGAAACTATCGATGCTTACATCGCTCTGCGTATTGAAGAAAATGACCGTGTGCGCATGACGCCGCACCCGGTAGAGTTTGAACTTTACTATAGCGTTTAATTATTGTTTTTTTGCCGTGGAATATTTGGCCCATCTCCGGATGGGCTTTTTTCTCCACCCCTGTTTTGCGATAGCGGTATTTTTTAACATCCCACCACTAAGCACTTAAACAGTGTAAGGAGACTGCTGTATGGCAACTGGCACCTTGCCCGATGCTGGGCAGATCCTGAATTATTTAATCAACAGCATTCTGTTGGTTGACGATGACCTGGCGGTGCATTACGCAAATCCCGCTGCCCAGCAATTGCTGGCACAAAGTGCCCGTAAGCTCTACGACGGTACGCCATTACCGGATTTAATCGGCTATTTTTCACTGAATATCGATGTCATGAAAGAGAGCCTTCAGGATGGTCAGGGCTTTACCGATAACGAAGTCACACTGGTGATTGATGGTCGCTCTAATATCCTGTCCTTAACAGCACAAAGGCTGATGGAAGGCTATATTCTGATAGAAATGGCGCCCATGGATAATCAGCGTCGTTTGAGCCAGGAACAGATACAGCACGCCCAGCAACTTGCCGCTCGGGATTTAGTTCGCGGTCTGGCGCATGAAATTAAAAATCCACTGGGTGGATTACGAGGCGCGGCCCAACTGCTGAGTAAAGCGCTGCCGGATCCGTCGCTCCATGAATACACCAACGTGATCATTGAGCAGGCAGACAGGCTAAGAAATCTGGTCGATCGTCTGTTAGGGCCACAGTTACCCGGGATGCATGTTACCGAGAGTATTCATAAAGTTGCTGAACGGGTTGTGAAACTGGTCTCACTGGAACTGCCAGCCAACGTTAAGCTCATCCGTGATTATGACCCGAGTCTGCCTGAGTTCGCTCACGACCCCGATCAGATAGAACAGATCTTACTGAATATTGTCCGAAACGCCTTACAGGCACTGGGCAGCGACGGAGGAGAAATTATTCTTCGTACCCGTACCGCATTCCAGTTAACACTGCATGGCTCGCGCTATCGTCTGCTGGCGCGTATTGATATTGAAGATAATGGCCCTGGCGTTCCGGCTCATCTACAAGACACGCTGTTCTATCCGATGGTGAGTGGGCGAGAAGGTGGCAGCGGACTTGGCCTGTCTATTGCCCGGAATCTTGTCGATCAGCATTCAGGGAAAATCGAATTCAACAGTTGGCCCGGTCATACCGAATTTTCGGTTTACCTGCCCATTCGGAAGTAGAGGTCTATATGCAACGAGGGATAGTGTGGGTCGTTGACGATGATAGCTCCATTCGCTGGGTGCTTGAGCGCGCGTTAACAGGTAGCGGATTAATCTGTACGACCTTTGAAAGTGGCGGTGAGGTCTTAGAGGCCTTAGCGACAAAGACCCCTGACGTTTTAATCTCTGATATCCGCATGCCCGGAATCGATGGTCTGGCATTGTTAAAACAGATAAAACAACGCCACCCGATGCTCCCGGTCATCATAATGACAGCACACTCAGATCTTGATGCTGCGGTCAGTGCCTATCAGCAAGGTGCGTTTGATTATCTGCCCAAACCTTTTGATATTGATGAGGCGGTAGCCCTGGTAGAACGGGCAATCAGCCATTATCAGGAACAGCAGCAGCCCCGTAATGTTCAGATCAATGGTCCGACTACCGATATCATCGGTGAAGCGCCAGCGATGCAGGATGTCTTTCGCATTATTGGTCGCTTATCACGATCGTCAATCAGTGTGCTGATTAACGGTGAGTCCGGAACGGGTAAAGAGCTGGTAGCCCATGCCTTACACCGCCATAGCCCACGAGCGAAATCTCCCTTTATCGCTTTGAATATGGCCGCAATCCCGAAGGATTTGATTGAGTCTGAGTTATTTGGCCACGAAAAAGGGGCCTTTACCGGCGCAAATCAAATTCGCCAGGGCCGTTTTGAACAGGCTGATGGTGGCACATTATTTCTTGATGAAATCGGGGATATGCCGCTGGATGTTCAGACTCGCCTACTCCGTGTCCTGGCGGACGGGCAGTTTTATCGCGTTGGCGGCTATGCGCCCGTTAAAGTGGATGTTCGTATTATCGCGGCAACCCACCAGAACCTGGAGTTACGGGTGCAAGAAGGTAAATTTCGTGAAGACTTATTCCATCGTCTGAACGTCATTCGTATCCATCTTCCTCCTCTGCGTGAACGTCGGGAGGATATTCCTCGCCTGACCTGGCATTTCTTGCAGGTGGCCGCACGGGAATTAGGCGTGGAAGCGAAACAGCTCCATCCGGAGACAGAAAGCGCCCTAACCCGTCTGGCATGGCCTGGTAACGTACGTCAGCTAGAAAATATCTGTCGCTGGCTGACGGTGATGGCGGCCGGACAAGAAGTCCTGATTCAGGATCTGCCAAGTGAGTTGTTTGAAACGACAATCAGCGAAAATGGCACCGCACAAATTGATCCCGATAACTGGGCGACACTGCTCAGCCAATGGGCCGATAAAGCCCTGCGTTCCGGTCATCAAAACCTGTTAGCCGAAGCGATGCCAGAAATGGAAAGAGTGCTGCTCACTACCGCATTGCGTCATACCCAAGGGCATAAACAAGAAGCGGCTCGCTTACTAGGATGGGGAAGGAATACCCTGACCCGGAAACTGAAAGAGCTGGGAATGGAATAACGCTGCTCGCATGACGGTAAAGAGTGCGTTTACTGGCCCGTAAACGACCGATAGCGGGCCGTAACCTGCTATCGGTAGGGTAACTTAGATTACGCGAGAGAATTGCTGTAAGCGGGCTTTCTGGCGCAAATAGACATCAAAACACATGCAGATGTTCCGGATCAGTAAACGACCTTTGCCAGTCACCTGAATCCCCTGCTCTGTTAGCGTGACCAGGCCATCTTTTGCTAGCGGCGTCAGCAGTTGTAAATCCTCGGCAAAATACTCTGTCGCTTTGATAGTCCACAGCTGTTCAATATCAGCAAAATTAAGCTGGAAGTTACAGATAAGTGCTTTAATCACATCCCGACGAATACAATCATCACGCGTCAACGCCAGACCACGCCACAGCGCATTACCCCGTTCATCGACTTGCTGGTAGTAGAGTTTTAACTCTTTCTGATTCTGGGCATAACAGTCACCAATCATACTGATGGCTGAAACCCCCATCCCTAACAAGTCGCTATCCCCCTGAGTAGTGTAGCCCTGGAAATTACGGTGAAGTTGACCTTTGCGCTGGGCAACTGCCAGTTCATTGTCCGGGAGAGCAAAGTGATCCATACCAATAAACTGATAGCCTGCACCGGTCAGGGAACTGATAGTTTCCTGCAAAATATCCAGTCGTTGCTGGGCACTGGGAAGATCGGCGTCTTTAATTTTCCGTTGCGCGGCGAATAAGGTCGGTAAGTGCGCATAATTAAACACGCTCAGACGGTGAGGATTTAACTCCACCACTCGCTTCAGCGTAAACGCAAAGCTATCTGGGGTCTGCTTCGGAAGACCATAGATAAGATCAATATTGGTCGAGGTGAAGCCGAGTTCGCGGGCACGATTCATCAGAGCAAAGATAAACTCTTCATCCTGCTCACGGTTGACCAGACGCTGTACTTCTTTGTTGAAGTCCTGAACCCCCATACTCAGGCGGTTAAAACCTTCCTGACGCAGGTGATCGAGTACATCCAGTTCAATTTCCCGCGGATCAACTTCTATCGACATTTCCGCATCATCGTTGAACTGAAAATGCTGACGAAGCAGCCCCACCAGCCGGGTAATTTGCGCTTTACTCAGATAGGTCGGTGTTCCACCGCCCCAGTGCATCTGGCTGACATGACGACCCGCAAAGAGCGGCGCGCGATGGATAATTTCTTGTTCCAGAGCGTCAAGATACTGGTCTGCTTTATGCTGCTGGCGGGTAACAATTTTATTACAGCCACAGAAATAGCAGAGCTTATGGCAAAAAGGGATATGAATGTAGAGCGAAAGCGGGCGCTCTGGATAACGGGCGATTGCCTGTTGAAAATCCGACTCACTGAAGTCCGGTGAGAACTCTAGTGCCGTAGGATAAGAAGTATAACGCGGCCCTGAATAATTATATTTTTGGATCAGCGCCAAATCCCAGTCAATTAACTGCTCAGACATATTCACTCCTTCCGATGGTGCCTCCGCCGAAGCGGGAGGAGAGTCTTTCCTCCTTGCACCCTGACCTTGCGCTGTAGTGAGTATTTTAAGCGCGACAACCGCCGTAGTTTCACCAATAACCCTGCCAGGTAACCCAGCAAGGGAATGATGACGATAAGAACAGCGAATACGACGGGTGTAATCGTTAGTTACCCTTTAACAGACGCATTAAATCGTCGGTTTTTTCTTCTTCGTCTTCTTCATCTTCGTACGCAATACCCAGCTGCTCCATCAGCGCATCGATTCTGTCCAGAGTCTTATTAACCCAGTCCTGATCGGATTTGCTCAGTGCTTCACCTTCTTCCAGACGCTCAAGTAACGCATCCAGACGCTCATCGTTTTCCAGTAACATCAGTTCTGCTTCTGGCGTCAGCGCAGCAGGTTTCTCTGCCTTCACTTTCGCAGGACGAACAACCGGAGTGCTCACTTCACCGAGTTGAATCGGTGTTTTACTGCCAATACGCGGATCTTTATCTTGGTTGTTGCTTTGTGTTCCTTGCGATACCCCTTTACCGCTGGTACGGCTACCGGGCGCATGGCCACTACGCTTATTCTGGCGTTTGCGGTCGCGTGCTTCGCTATCTATCTCTTCACGAGATTTACGGCGGACCTTAGTCGGCTTTTTGCCTTGTGGTGCTGAATTTGGTTGCTTCATAGTGAGTTTTCTTTGGCTGTTTTGTTCAGTATATACCCAAAATAATTCAAATTGCCTGTAGGCGCAAAGCTTCAACCATCGATGAGCATAGGTAAACTATGTGATTCGACGGCTGAACACAGGCTGCCCCTGATAACTTGAAGTTCGACGGGTATAGGATTGTGGCGGAATCTAGCAGAAAGCAAGCAAAGAAAAAAGGCGACAGGTTAACCTGTCGCCTTTTTTCTTTACCTTTGACCCATAAAGGGTACTACAATCCATGTTTATTTATGACAAGCCCTGTCTAATCCTTTACTAACAACGTCAATGTTGTCTTCCGTTTCCGTTTAAAACTCTCAGAGCCATGCCTCCTGGCCTGTATGGTTCGCCGTCTCCATGACGCTCCTGAACCGATGCTCTAAGTGATAATCCTTTCTGGCTCCCGTGCCGATGTGCAATACTCTACCTTTATTTTGTTTATAAACAACGACCTAAGATAGCCATCAGAAATTTCAAATTGTTAAATATATGTGTAACAATTTGAAATTAATAATAAATATTAACTTTTAGTTACTTACGCAACCTCAATATCCCTCATCCGGTATGGCGAATGTCTCACAAAATTAATCCGTTATTGGGAAGTTTTATTGTCTTGATGAGAAACGCCGTGTTTTCCGCTCATTCAGGTATAATCACCACAATTGCTTATCCTGACAGAGATAACCGTTTTGAAAAATTGGAATTATCAACAAACGAAATTCGTACTCAGTGCACCAGATATTCGTCATCTTCCTTCTGATACCGGCATTGAAGTCGCTTTCGCAGGCCGTTCTAACGCGGGTAAATCGAGTGCGCTCAATACGCTGACCAATCAAAAAGGTCTTGCTCGTACCAGTAAAACACCAGGGCGTACCCAGCTGATCAACCTGTTTGAAGTTGCTGAAGGCAAACGCGTGGTCGACTTACCGGGTTACGGCTACGCCGAAGTACCAGAAGAGATGAAGCTAAAATGGCAGCGAGCCCTGGGTGAATATCTACAAAAACGTCAGTGCCTGCAAGGCCTGGTCGTGCTGATGGATATTCGTCATCCTCTGAAAGATCTCGATCAGCAGATGATAAGCTGGGCAGTACAGAGCAATCTTTCGGTCATGATATTACTGACTAAAGCCGACAAGCTAGCTTCAGGTGCACGTAAAGCACAGTTAAACAAAGTACGCGAAGAAGTGCTGGCCTTTAACGGTGATATTCAAGTTGAAGCATTTTCTTCACTGAAAAAACTGGGTGTCGACACTCTGCGTCACAAGCTGGACAGCTGGTATAACGATATCGAGCCTATTGTTGAAGAAGAAAACAACGACGCTGAATAATCAGGGTAAAGATCATTCTTTTGAGACGATGCTCTGAAAATGCGATTTTTATGAGATAAATGAAAATTAACTTATTGATTTTCATTTATTAAAAAAATATCGCTGCATACCCCGCCTGCTGTGAAAATTTTCTTTGCCGCATAAAAAACGCCCCAGTCATTTCTGACTGGGGCGGCTAAACTATTCAGCCAAATCCGATTACGTGAAGTAAAAGGTCTGAAAGATAGAACATCTTACCTCTGTACCCTACAAAGATAACTCTACTCTTTTTTTTTCACTTGAAAAGCATTTTCTGTAGTTTTTTTTCACTTTTTGCATTTCGTTCTTCAACTGTCATCACAAAATACGATTACTGGTGTTGCTTAGTTACAAAAAAAGAGAATGGTAATTACGACTTAATGTGCTTCGTCCCAGTTTTTACCGCTACCCACTTCTACCAGTAAAGGCACATCAAGTTTCATACTGTTTTCCATCAATTCATGGATTTTCTGCGAAGCACTCGCAATATCATCCTGATGCACTTCAAATACCAGTTCATCGTGAACCTGCATAATCATTTTAACGCGTGGCTTATCATGCGTAAGCCAGGCATCCACAGCTATCATGGCCCGTTTGATAATATCCGCAGCGGTACCTTGCATTGGCGCATTGATTGCCGCCCGTTCAGCACCAGCACGCCTGAGGCCATTGCTGGCATTGATCTCAGGTAAATATAAACGACGTCCATCCAGCGTTTCAACATAGCCCTGCTCTTTGGCCTGTGCACGTGTACGTTCCATATATTCAAGCACACCCGGGTAGCGCTCAAAGTAGAGATCCATATACTTTTGGGACTCATGACGTGGAATATTTAACTGCCGAGAGAGACCAAAGGCACTCATGCCATAAATCAGACCAAAGTTAATCGCCTTCGCGCTGCGTCGTTGTTCAGAAGTCACACTTTCCAGTGGGATACCAAACACTTCGGCCGCAGTCGCCCGGTGAATATCTTTGCCTGCCGCAAAAGCGCTCAACAGGCCTTTATCACGCGAGAGATGCGCCATAATACGCAGTTCAATCTGTGAGTAGTCCGCAGAAACAATCAGATAATCCTCTGGGGCAATAAATGCCTGTCTGATACGACGGCCTTCTTCGTTACGCACCGGGATATTTTGCAAGTTCGGCTCAGTCGATGACAACCGCCCGGTTGCAGTAACAGCCTGATGGTAAGAGGTGTGAACACGCCCGGTTTTTGGGTTAATCATCAGTGGCAGCTTATCGGTATAGGTCGACTTCAGCTTTGCCAGCCCGCGATATTCAAGAATCACCTTCGGTAACGGATAGTCCAGAGCCAGTTCTTCCAGAACCTCTTCAGAGGTTGAAGGGGCACCGCCTGGAGTTTTTTTCAGCGGTTTTATACCCTGTTTTTCAAACAGGATTGTCTGTAACTGTTTCGGTGAAGAGAGATTAAAGGCTTCGCCCGCTAATTCATGCGCTTTGAGTTCAAGCTCAGCAAGACGCACCGTCAGCTGTTCAGAATGTGCGTGTAAAATAGCGGGATCAATCTTCACGCCACCACGTTCAATACGTGAGATAACGGGCACCAGCGGCATTTCAATCTCTTTAAAGATAGCCAGCGGTCCGGCTTCTTTCTCAAGCCGTGGCCACATTTTTAAATGCAGCTGTAGTGTGACATCGGCATCTTCGGCAGCATAACGACCCGCGGTTTCGAGATCGATTTGATTGAAAGTCAGCTGCTTTTTACCTTTACCGGCAATTTCTTCAAAAGAAATCGTGGTGTGCTTTAGCCAGCGAGCGGCCAGGCTGTCCATATCATGACGCCCGGATACGCTATCGAGGATATAAGACTCCAGCATGGTATCAAAAGCGATACCCTGTAGTTCGATACCGTAGTTGAGCATGACCCCGCGATCGTATTTCAGATTCTGGCCGACTTTTAACTTCTGCTCATCTTCCAGCAGCGGTTTTAGCAGCTCAAGTACGCGCTCCCGTGCCAGCTGGGGTGGAACATCCAGATAGTCATGAGCAACCGGAATATAACAAGCGACACCCGGCTCTGTTGCAAATGAAAGTCCCACCAGATTAGCGTTGATATTATCGAGGCTATCTGTTTCGGTATCAAAAGCGAAGAGCGGCGCCTGATTCAGGCGCTCTATCCACTCCAGCAGGACTGCTTCATCAAGGATGGTCACGTAGTTATCATAGGACAGTGCCGCAGCTGCCTCTTCTTCAGGCTCCTCACGCTTAACGGCATTAACGGTTACCGGCGTCGGTTTAGATCCTTTCGCCACTAACCACTTCCCGGCTTCAACATCGGCGATCCAGCGCTTAAATTCATATTGTGTGAATAGCTCGTGGAGACGATCCGCCGCAGGTGGTTGTATGTTGAGTTGTTCACAAGTGAGATCCAGCGCAACGTCGGTCTTGATAGTCGCCAGTTTATAAGAGAGGTAAGCCATCTCTTTATTCTGCTCAAGTTTCCCGGCCATCGTCTTAGCACCACGGAACGAGAGCTCAGCAATTTTTTCTGGGCTGGCATAGAGCGTATCCAGTCCACCGAGCCCCTGTAGCAAGGCCTGAGCAGTTTTCTCACCCACACCGGGAACACCTGGGATATTATCTGATGAGTCTCCCATCAGCGCCAGGAAGTCGATAATCAGTGCCGGTGGGACACCGTATTTTGTCAGAACCTCGTCTGGTCCTAATACGGTATTGGTCATGGTGTTGATCAGCGTAATCCCTGGTGTGACTAACTGAGCCATATCTTTGTCACCAGTACTGATAAGCACAGAGCGGCCAGCACGTTCCGCTTCCTGCGCCAGAGTACCAATCACATCGTCAGCCTCTACGCCGGAAACGGCTAATAGTGGCAGTCCCATTGCCTTGACCATCTCATGAAGCGGCTCAATTTGCGCGCGCAGATCGTCAGGCATCGGTGGGCGATGAGACTTATAATCCTCAAATAGCTCATCACGAAACGTTTTACCTTTGGCATCAAACACCACCGCAGCATGCGTCGGCTGATACTGCATAATAAGGCTGCGCAGCATATTCAAGACACCGTACATGGCGCCAGTGGGTTCACCACGACTATTCGTCAGCGGAGGAAAGGCGTGATATGCCCGATAAAGATATGAGGAGCCATCAACGAGAATTAGCGGGTTATCCGCAATCTGAGCCATAATGTTTCGTTCCATGCCTGATGATTAATCTATGGCTAAAGGATGCCATAGCCTGAGCCAAAAGATGAAATTTTGGCGCAAAGATCCTAAAAAAGAATTCCTCACAGAACTGTCTGTTAAAAGGATCGTTCTGTGGATAACTTTGTGTACAGTTTTATATCTAATTTATTACATTAATTAGATTTATATCGCACAACTTAAAAAACGCTTTGTTTTCATCGCGTTAAAACCAAATGCGCTCAGTTCATGAGATAGATCAATTAATAAATCAATGTGGATATAAAAACTATGCTATGCCTGTCACAGCAAAAATATTTCCTTATCACCCGATAAAGTAAAATCATTTTTGTATCAATAAACCGGTACTATTCGTTTTCTGTTAAAATTCAGCACCCGGGATATTTACTCCCTTATGCCTCATACCTTGCTTATTTTTGAAAAAACCATTTATGTCGAGACTGCTCTCATCCGTTGTGCTGATATTAAGTGTTGTTTTAACCATTCTGGTCACGCTCGCTTGTTCCGTACCTATAATTATTGCCGGGGTAATCAAACTACTCTTTCCCATAGCCTCAGTTGCACGTGCAACGTCAGCCTTTGCAGAACTCATGATGTATTGCTGGTGTGAGGGATTAGCATTATTAATTCGGCTTAATCCTCATCTGGTATGGGACATTCAAGGATTAGAGGGGCTGAGCAAAAAAAACTGGTACTTATTGATCTGTAATCATCAAAGCTGGGCTGATATCGTTATTTTGTGTGTGTTGTTCCGCAGACATATCCCGATGAATAAATATTTTCTTAAACAGCCGTTAGCCTGGATCCCTTTTCTTGGGCTTGCCTGCTGGGTATTGGGTATGCCGTTTATGAAACGTTATTCGCGTGGCTATTTATTACGCCATCCCGACCGACGCGGCAAAGATATCGACACCACCCGTCGTTCTTGTCTGAAATTCCGTCACCATCCGACCACTATAGTAAACTTTGTTGAGGGCTCTCGTTTTACCCCTGAAAAAGGCCGCCAGACTCGCTCGCCCTTCAAAAATTTATTGGCTCCAAAAGCCGCAGGCATCGCTATGGCATTAGGCGTTCTGGGTAAACAGTTCAATAAATTACTGAATGTCACACTGTGCTATCCGGAAAATATTCAGTCTCCTTTCTACGATATGTTAACGGGAAAAATGACCCGTATTACGGTACGTATTTCTCTGCTCCCTGTGACAGAAGATTTGCACGGTGATTATCTCAACGATAAAAATTTCAAACGTCGTTTTCAGCTATGGCTAAATACGTTATGGGATGAAAAAGACAATCAGCTTGAGGCATTATATCAGCAGGATAAAAAGCCTTAAAAAACAAAAAGGCCTGAGTACATAATACTCAGGCCTGATTAGCGATATTGTCAGGTTATTTTTTTTCAACCAGGTGTTTTACAGTATTGGCATATTCCTGAACAAACACATCCAGATCGCTGGTATCCATGCCTTGTGAGTTCAGCATGTATTTACCATCAACGTACATTGCTGGCACGCCACGCAACTGGAAGTCTGCCGCAGCTTTCTCTTGCTGAGCAACCAGGGATTTAACCACAAAGCTATTCAAGGCAGCGTCATATTCTTCAGCCGGTACGCCGGCGTCGATGAAGACTTTACGGATATCAGCCTCATTCTTCACAGTCTGGGTTTTCTGTATCGCTTCAAACATTGGAACAGTCACTTTATCTTCTACGCCCAGAGCCATAGCAATGGCCCATGCCTGGGTCACTTGCTTGCCTAAAGGTCCAAGAAATTCAACGTGATATTTTACTAATTTGGTGCCTTCTGGCAGTTTTTTCTTCACGTTATCAGAAACGTGCAGCACATCTTCAAACTGATAGCAGTGCGGGCAGTAGAAGGAGAAGAACTCCAGAACCTGTGGCGCACCTGCAACCGGCTTATCCAGCGTGATGTATTGTTTACCATCAGTAAAATCAGCAGCAGATGCGCTAAATGCCAGGACCATTCCTGCCAGCGCCAGCCAAATCTTCTTCATCATTAAATCTCTCCTGAATTTTGTATTCACAGTTAATACATAGGTGCTAATCGTAATGGAGGTTCACGAAGAACCCGAACTTGCTCGGTAAATATTGCCGTTTGCCTTAACCAAAAATCCTCCTCCAATAACCAGGGGAAGTTTCTTGGAAAAGCAGGATCGTCCCAGCGCCTCATCAGCCACGCCAGATAATGCACGATACGCATTCCACGCAAAGGTTCAATCAGTGCGATTTCACCAGTATCAAAGGTGGAGAATTCTTCATAGGCCTCAATAATGGTTTCAAGCTGCATACGCTGCTCCGCTTTATCACCATTAAGTAACATCCAGATATCCTGAACTGCCGGGCCATTACGCGCATCATCAAGGTCAACAAACAATGGCCCGTCACGCCAGAGAATATTCCCCGGATGACAGTCACCATGCAGACGTAATAATTCCGCATCACCAGACCAGTGTTGCGATACTTCATTAATCAGTGCGTCTGTTGCTGCCAGAAAAGCAGCTTTAAGCGAGGCAGGGATCATCCGGCTATCTTCAAATAATGCCCTGGGTTGCAACAGATACTCATCCAACCCAATAGTCGGCCTGGCTTGAAACAGTGCCCGGCGTCCTACCTGATGGATACGCCCCAGGTAACGCCCCACCCACTCCATTTGGTCGATATTATCAGTTTCATACTGACGTCCCCCAAGGCTTGGGAAGACCGCAAACATAAATCCCTGATAATGGAGCAGTGTCTTACCATCAAAGCTCAGTGGCGCAGCTAAGGGCACTTCTTCTTCATATAGCGCCTGGGCAAAGCGATGTTCTTCTTCTATCTGTAGCGCTGACCAGCGGCACGGGCGATAAAATTTCACCACATAACGTTTACGATCCTCGTCCTGGAATTGATAGACCCGATTCTCAAAACTGTTTAATGGCGTCAGCCCCGAATCCACACGGATGCCCTGTTCAAAGAGGGCATTCATAATAGTATCGGGATGCAGGGTCTGGAAATTAAAAGCGCTGTCTTTCATCCGGTAACCGATTATCAATACGAATAGTTCAGAATACCACTCTAAATCGGCTTAACATTCCCGGCTTACAAGGTTTTACTCTTTAATAACACCCCGGGCACGTAGTAGTGCTGTTTTAAAGTCGTCTTCGTAATCTTTTTGAATGCCTGGTATTACTGCATCTTTAGCGGAATCTCGCATTTTTAGATGATAAATCAATATGTCATCAGTCAGTGAGGCAAGGTCACCACTATAACCTGACTCCTGAGCCAGTTTCTGTAAGAATTGTATCAGATTAAGATCAGGCTCTTTGCTCCATGCAGGTTGCAGGAGTTCGAGCAGTTCATTAAGGCGTTTACATTTCATTGTGTATTCCTGTTACAAGAGAGATACCACAAGGTATCAAGCTTAATCCCACATTAAAAGAGGTGATACTGGTGCAACGACAGGTAAAAATAACGGGTGTCGTTCTGGCCGGTGGCCAGGGGAGCCGTATGGGTGGAAAAGATAAAGGCTTGGTATTACTTAATGATATAGCACTCTTCCGCTATGTGCTGGAAACATTACGCCCTCAGGTCAACCAGCTGGTTATCAGCGCTAACCGGCATATCGATATCTATCAGCAGGCAGGCGTCCCTGTTATAGCCGATTCATTACCAGACTATCCAGGACCTCTTGCCGGAATGCTGGCAGTAATGGAAGCTGTAGAGAGTGAATGGTTTCTGTTTTCACCTTGTGATACACCGAATATTCCTTCTGACCTGGTCTCTTCTCTCTGGGATGGACTCGACAATCCAACGGTTCTGGCAGTATGGGCTAATGATGGCGAGCGAGATCACCCAGGAATAGCGTTAGTTCACCACTCAGTAAAAGTAGCACTAAGAGCCTATTTATCTGCAGGGGAAAGGCGCGTGATGCAATTTTTACGGAGTATCGGTGGGCGGGCGGTGGTCTTTGATAAATCGCGGACTGACTTTGCTAATATCAATACATTGGATGATCTATCCGACTGGCAGGAGTCTGAGTAATACGTAGATATCTTAACCGATTACCTGAAGAACTGCTGGTATGTTCTAAGTAGCGCTCGATAGAGCGCTACTTAGAAAGTAGTATTACAACTCTGAATTCTAATCAAGAAAAATAAAATAATCTCTTTGATATTAAACACGTTAGCAAAAAATTCACTCTATTTTACGGCCAGTAAAAATATCTTTAGCGATAATATCATCTGGTTTAATAACTTCTTCAAGCGACACGCCTATAGTAGGCGGTTTGTTTCTCATATGAGAAAAACTGATCCCCGTCACCTTAAAATATGACTCGGGCAAATAGAGATACTCTTCTTTATACTTGATATCCGAATTAGGATCAGCGAACAATGGTTTTGCTTTAGACGCTCCATCAATTCTATATACAATCTTTACCTGATTAATATTTTTTCTTCGCATTTCATAACTGTATTTGTTTATAAACAGGCTATTATCTGAAACGCTCATAAATAACTTTGAATTTGTGAGTATATCACCCACATCCAACATTCCAAGCAATGAGACCTGGTTGCCTTGCATATAATCCACCATTCGAAAATAAACCCCCTCTGATGTGGGATAATGGTTACTACTTAATGCTGATATTATATTGTCATATATAAATTGTTGTCGGTTATTAAATGATTTATTCTCACGCAATAATCGGTTCAGACTGTAGCCTACAGGGGACTCTCCATGAGGCCATGAGCTATCTTTTCCTGTAGAATACCGGGTAATGTACGTCCAGCTTAGTATTGCATCTATTTGATCATCAGTTAATTCATCAATTTGTTGTTCATAAGATAATTTTTTTTGTAGTTTTGATTCAAAACTCCCAAATGCATCTTCAGGAAAAATAACTGTTTCTGCACGACGACTACCTGTTGTGAATATTTCCACCTTTTCATCATGATGATAGGATTGAAAAGTTAATTTTTGAGTCTCTTCCTGACCTTTAAGAATTAATCTCTTCATAAACTCCCATCGTTCATGAAGAGATTCAAGATGGAACAATCCATCTTCTTTAAGTCTGATATATAAAAAAACTCCATTATCATTTTTAATTGAATAACGTTCAATAACCCCTGGTTCAGATGCTATTTTTTCTACATTTATAAATTTCCTTTTTATTTTTAGATACAAATCTCCATTCACTGCATGTCTTAATCCATTACTATCAGGTGCTGAAAGCAAGCCCGCAGATTTTTTTTCAGAAAATAATTTAGCTGTAATTGATTTCTCCAATTTTTCAGACACATAAACAGATGTGTCTTTATCAAACAACCAACGGTCACCTTCCCACTGAATGGTATAACCTCTCATTTGAGGATTACTCATATCATAAATTTCATATATAAACCCCTCCTCATCACTTACAATTTTCCTCACAGGAACTAACTCACCATTCATTTCAATATAGTGCCCCAAATGTTTGTGACTACGATCTCCAAAATTTTTCTGTATATATATGTGGCCACCGCCATATATTCTGTTATTCTCATTAATTACTGGTATGTAAGCGAAATCCTCTTCGTCTATTTTTATTTCATTTATGATTTTCATTTCTTCTTGACTAAATGATCTCTGTTTATTATGTATACTGAGATGCCACGTTTTTGATAACGGTTCCATATAGACTGGAATTGTCATCGAGTGTCCATCTTTTTTATTTACTATTATTTCAGGATGTTTTTTATGCCAGTTCCAGAGTATTTCATGATTATCCCCATTAATGGTAATAAATTTCTTCCCATCAATAACCTTATAATTTAAACCATTATTTTCCGGGATCTCACTATTGAAATGTATTTTTTCATATACATGATCAAAAAAAACTCTTTTTTCAACCAGTTCTGATTTCACTGCATGAGGATGATAAGTCCAATACTCTCCGGGATTTTTTTCTCTTATATAATAGATAGTCCCATGATGCTCTACCGTCATATACTTAACAGTGTTAATATTATTAGCAACATTTTGATGCACAAACATACCATCTGGTATGAACTCTTTGCCGTTTTTTAATCGCACATAATTTGGGGTCGGTTGGTAAGTATGCCCGTAAGTTATACCTGTTTCTATATCAAAAAGTAGTCTTGCTAGCTCCTCCTGACTAAACTCATTTTTTATACAGGTCGTGTCGCCGTTAATACTGTGTCCGGCAATTTTCAGTGCTTTTGATGAGGCATATTTTACGGCGGGATAGGCACCAACAGTCATTATTCCAAGCGTCATGTCATATATCATATTGGCACCCTCAGTAAAGGCTACCAACCACTCAGGCATATCATGCCCACCCATACCTTTTTTATAGACTTTTTCAACTACACTTCTGATTGAGTTACGAACAACTTCAGCACTAATCAATACTGTATCACCGATAACTGTGCCATTATTATCTTTTGTTCTCACATGGCAATTATTAGATATATATTTTTCATATGCTGAATTACTTGCAGAAAGTTTTATCTCTGCTGGCTCATCTATTGATTGCTGTGGTACAGGATAAAATATTATTACAGGTTTAACTGACTTGCTGTTAGATATATCTAAGATGTTTTTTCCCGTCAGCGCATAAAATAAATCCTGATTTATATTTTCATCTTGAATTTCATACTTAGATGCTGACTCACTGGAAATAATTACAGCTTCTGCTAGTGGAAACCTTAGTGGATCATGACGGGATATAAATTGGCCTGTATCATATAAAACCTTTGTAAGCGGGCTCAGTATACTACCTAAATAACCATCATCATAAGTTGAATAACCACCACTTCCACTATCAAAACAGGGTACGACATGGCCAGATATCAGAGTAGAATTATCCCTTGCTATTGAAGACGAGTTGTCTGGCAACCGGATATGACAGAGCAACATCAGCAGCGAAGCGGTAATACCTCTCGGCGCAATATTTGGGTGAGGTACACAGTTCATTTCTTCACAAGAATTAATAGTCCTGCTAATACTACTTCCAAAAAAAATTATTTTATTTTCAGCTATATTTAGATTATTAATCTGCGTAGATTTTCTTGTTAAATTATTATGAAGTTTATTATAGTTATCCCCAACTGACATTCTGTGTTGTGATGCTGATATTGGCATAGTCGTTCCCTTTTAGTGGAAAAACGTTAGTTAAATACAGATATGTAGATGTGACTATTTATTTATTACGGTCAGAGGATAGTAATTAACAGAAATGCGATTAATACCGAAATTAGTAATTGCAACAATTGAAATTTAGCTATTTTATAACTTCAGTTGAGTCTCTAGCGTACAACAATAAAGTAGTTTTCAAAAAGACTATGACTATTTTATAAATACAGAATTCAAAGAAACGAGTCTTTCAAATGAGGTTATGACTTATTTGATGGCTATCAATTCTCCACCCTCTCATCTAAGGCCTCCCACTGTCTTCGGTTCTGTCTCGTTCAGTTTAGCTATATGCAGGTGTATACTCCTTTACCATAAATACCCTGAATGCGTTATCTCACTGGCAGGAGTCTGAGCAATGATCCCTTTACTGGCAATTTCTGCCTGGAGTGGTACCGGAAAAACAACCTTACTGAGACAATTGATCCCGCTATTGCGAGCCAGAAATATCCGTCCGGGACTGATCAAGCATACTCATCATAATATGGATGTTGATATCCCAGGAAAAGACAGCTACGAGCTGCGTAAAGCCGGAGCAGAACAGACTATAGTAGCCAGTCAGCAACGCTGGGCACTGATGACGGAAACACCTGAGTTACCGCCACTCTCTTTATCTTATTTAGTCTCAAGGATGGATCACTCAACGCTGGATCTGGTGTTAGTTGAAGGTTTTAAGCATGAAGAGGTTGCGAAAATCTTACTATATCGTCAGGAGGCGGGACATGCGCTACATGAACTGGTCCTCGACCCCTATGTGATTGCTCTGGCGAGCGATGTACCGCTTGATGTATCCGTTCCGGTTCTGCCCCTCAATGAACCGCAGCAGATTGCAGACTTTATTTGTCAGTGGTTGGAAGAATTAAAACCATAAACGCAAAATTCTGCAGACTGCGATTCAGAGGGCATTTTTCTGGAATTACACGACGGGTTACCCTAAATAATTCCCGCTGCCTGTAGGCGCCAAGGGAATTTCATCGATGAG
>Ga0308165_1001493_pt1 | contig 32464 bp, 32 predicted proteins | sample PhyWR2_FD_201032 | JGI IMG/M metagenome (GOLD analysis project Ga0308165, IMG submission 201032) | Phyllosphere microbial communities from UC Gill Tract Community Farm, Albany, California, United States - DLSLW.R2 | ecosystem: Host-associated > Plants > Phyllosphere > Unclassified | place: USA... | reverse complement strand
CTGACTCCACAAGCACCCACACGAATTGCTTGATTCAGTTGTTAAAGAGCGGTTGGTTAAGAGCTTTCGTCTCAACCGAGGCGCGCATTCTACAGCGCTTGGTGTATCTGTCAAGCGGTTATTTTAAGAAGTTTTCAAAGTTTCCTCTGCAACTTCAACCACTTGCGCTTCCGATCTCTCGTCAGCGGGAGGCGAATTCTACAGCGTTACACGCTGCTGTCAACACCTCTTTTTCACCGCTTTCGACCGAGAAGATCGAACCGTCTATCAAGCGACAACTTCCTGCCTGACCGACTCCTTCCAGGCTTCGATGATCTGAAGCTGAACACCATCGAAAACTGCGTAACTCGTTGTTTACCAAGGAGTTTTCCGTTTCGACTGCGCCGGAAGTGGGGCGAATTATAGACTCCTGAAATTCGCCGTCAACCCCTAATTTCAGCTTTATTCGGATTTGAGCGAAATACGCGCAAATGCCTTCTTGCCTGCCTGGCAAACGTGAGTGGCACCCAGTGCATATATAAAGGTGCGATCGACAACCTCACCATCCACACGCACACCACCGGAATTGAGCAGGTCACGCGCAACAGCCGAGTTCTTCACCAGGCCTGCTTTATTAAGCACAGCAGCGATCGGCATATCCTCAGCAGCAGACAGTTCGATTTCCGGCAGATCATCCGGCAGCTCGCCATCCTTCATACGGTTGCCAGCACCGCGATGCGCATTCGCCGCAGCCTCTTCCCCATGGAAGCGCGCAACGATTTCTTCGGCCAACTTGATCTTGATGTCACGCGGGTTGGCACCCGCCTCGACCTCGGCACGAAACGCATTGATCTCGTCCATGGACCGAAAGCTGAGCAGCTCGAAGTAACGCCACATCAGTGCATCCGGAATGGAAACCAGCTTGCTGTACATCACGCCCGGCGCTTCCTGAATACCGACGTAGTTGCCCAAGGACTTGGACATCTTTTTCACGCCATCCAGACCTTCGAGCAGCGGCATAGTCAGAATGCACTGGGGCTCCTGACCATAACCACGCTGCAATTCGCGCCCCATCAGCAAATTGAATTTCTGGTCGGTGCCACCCAGTTCGACATCCGCGCGCAGGGCAACCGAGTCATAACCCTGGACAAGCGGATAAAGGAACTCATGGATGGCGATGGGCTGATTGGTCGTATAGCGCTTGTCGAAGTCGTCACGCTCAAGCATGCGAGCGACGGTGTATTGCGAGGTCAGCCGTATGAAGTCCGCTGGCCCCATCTGATCCATCCAGGTGGAGTTGAAGGCTACTTCGGTTTTAGCCGGATCGAGAATCTTGAACACTTGAGTCTTGTAGGTCTCGGCGTTCTCGAGAACCTGCTCGCGAGTCAGCGGAGGACGCGTGGCACTTTTGCCACTCGGATCACCGATCATCCCGGTGAAGTCACCAATAAGGAAGATCACCTGATGCCCCAGCTCCTGGAACTGGCGCAGCTTATTAATAAGCACGGTGTGTCCCAGGTGCAAATCCGGCGCAGTCGGATCGAAGCCAGCCTTAATACGGAGTGGCTGGCCGCGCTTGAGCTTTTCTACCAGCTCGGACTCGACCAACAATTCTTCTGCACCACGTTTGATCAGCGCTAGCTGCTCTTCAACCGACTTCATAACAGACCCGCAAGGCTCGAATTCAAAGGGAACCAACCATACAAGATCACGCGTCAAATACAAAATTTGGCCAGCGCAATGACGCCAATCCACCGGCAGAACGTCCGCAGACTTGCTTCACAGATGATTTGGTTATATTTTATACAGTTATTTCATCTTCATCATGTCATTCATCTTTTCCAATTCATCTTTTTCAAAGTCAAAACTACTTATGACCAACGAATCGTCTAAAGCGCCGCCGCTTTACCCGAAGACCCATCTGCTCGCAGCAAGCGGCATCGCTGCCCTCTTGAGCCTGGCGCTTCTGGTATTCCCTTCCAGTGATGTAGAAGCCAAAAAGACAACCTTGAGTCTTGAACTGGAAAGCCCTGCTGAACAACTGACACAAGATCAAGACGCTGCCGATGCAGCTCAAGCCACAAATGAGGCGGTAACTTCTCCTTTCGCCCAGATCGATAACGGCACCGAAGAGGTTCAGGAAACAGCTCAGGCCGCACCTGCAACTGAAGAGATCAAAAGCCCGAACCATCGGGAAGTGATCGTTGCAAAAGGCGACACGCTTTCGACACTGTTCGAAAAGGTCGGCCTCCCTGCCACCGCAGTGCATGAAGTGCTCGCCAGCGACAAACAGGCCAAGCAGTTCAGCCAGCTCAAGCACGGCCAGAAGCTCGAATTCGAACTCAACCCGCAAGGCCAACTGACCAACCTGCACAGCAAGGTCAGCGATCTGGAAAGCATTACCCTGACCAAAAATGACAAGGGCTATGTCTTCAACCGCATCACTACCAAGCCAACTGTGCGCTCGACCTACGCTCATGGCGTGATCAACAGCTCGCTGTCGCAATCGGCTGCACGGGCCGGCTTGTCGCACAGCCTGACCATGGACATGGCCAGCGTCTTCGGCTACGACATCGACTTCGCCCAGGATATTCGCCAGGGCGATGAGTTCGACGTGATCTACGAACAGAAAGTCGTCAATGGCAAGTCGATTGGCAACGGGCCCATCCTCTCCGCGCGCTTCACAAACCGCGGCAAGACTTACACCGCCGTTCGCTACACCAATAAACAAGGCAACAACAGCTACTACACAGCTGACGGCAACAGCATGCGCAAGGCGTTCATCCGCACGCCGGTAGACTTCGCCCGCATCAGTTCGAAATTCTCCATGGGACGCAAGCATCCGATCCTGAACAAGATCCGCGCCCACAAAGGCGTTGACTACGCTGCACCGCGCGGCACGCCAATCAAGGCAGCGGGAGACGGCAAGGTATTGCTGGCCGGCCGTCGTGGCGGTTACGGCAACACCGTGATCATTCAGCACGGCAACACCTACCGCACGCTATACGGACACATGCAGGGTTTCGCCAAAGGCGTACAGACCGGCAGCTCCGTCAAGCAGGGTCAGGTCATTGGCTACATCGGCACCACCGGTCTTTCCACCGGTCCACATTTGCATTACGAGTTCCAGGTCAACGGCGTACACGTAGACCCGCTGAGCCAGAAACTCGCGATGGCCGACCCCATCTCCAAGGGCGAGCGCTCGCGCTTCCTCGCCCAAAGCCAGCCACTGATGGCGCGCATGGATCAAGAGAAAGCCACCATGCTGGCTTCGAAGCGCTAAGCAATGCCGCTCTATATAGGTGTGATGTCCGGGACCAGCCTCGATGGCCTGGACATTGCGCTGATCGAACTGAATGGGGCGATCAAGCTGATTGCCACGCATTACACTCCGATGCCTGAATCCCTGCGCGCCGAGTTGCTGGGTTTGTGCGCCAGCGGGCCTGATGAGATTGCCCGCTCAGCCATTGCCGAACAGCACTGGGTGAAGCTCGCGGCAGATGGCATTCATGCCCTTCTGAATCAACACAACCTGAAAGCCCGGGACATCCTGGCGATTGGCAGCCATGGCCAGACCATCCGCCACGAGCCGGCACGCGGCTTCACCGTCCAGATTGGCAACCCTGCCCTGCTGACAGAACTGACCGGCATTACGGTCGTAAGCGACTTTCGCAGTCGAGACGTAGCGGCCGGCGGCCAAGGCGCACCTCTGGTTCCTGCATTTCACGAAGCACTCTTTGAAGAACAGGCAGGCAATCGTGCTGTGCTCAACATCGGCGGGTTCAGCAACCTCAGCCTGATCGAGCCCGGCAAACCGGTGGCCGGCTTCGACTGCGGCCCTGGAAATGTGCTGCTCGATGCCTGGATTCACCAGCAACGAGGGGAAAACTTCGACCGCAACGGCCAATGGGCCGCCAGCGGCAAAGTGGAACCTGTGCTGCTCAAAGCACTGCTCAGTGACGCGTTCTTCGTGACCAAAGGCCCTAAGAGTACCGGCCGCGAAGTGTTCAACCTGCCATGGCTGACACAGCATCTTTCCGGTCTGCCACCGTTTGCCGCTGAAGATGTGCAGGCGACGCTGCTGGAGCTGACCGCGCTGACCATCATTGAATCGCTGCAAAGCGCCCAAGCGGATACCCGGGAGCTGCTGGTGTGCGGAGGTGGCGCGCACAACGCTAAGCTTATGGCGCGCCTGGCCAGCCTGCTGCCGAACGCAACGGTCAGCAGCACCGCTACGCACGGGGTTGACCCGGACTGGGTCGAGGCCATGGCTTTCGCCTGGCTGGCCCATTGCTGCCTGGAAGGCATCGCGGCCAATCGCCCGAGCGTCACCGGTGCTCGCGGCCTGCGGGTACTCGGCGCCATCTACCCGGCCTGAAGCCAGACAGCAAGACGCCGCAGGACCCGGAAGTCTTGCGGCGCTGGATACTGCCTTGAAATGCGATCAGATCGAGAACGAAGAACCGCAACCACAAGTGGTGGTGGCATTCGGGTTCTTGATGACGAAACGCGAACCCTCCAAACCTTCCTGGTAATCCACCTCGGCACCTGCCAGGTACTGGAAGCTCATCGGGTCAACGACCAGGCTCACGCCCTCGCGCTCGACGATGGTGTCATCATCGGCCACTTCCTCATCGAAGGTGAAGCCGTACTGGAAACCTGAACAACCACCGCCCGTAACGAATACGCGCAGCTTCAAGCGATCATTCCCCTCTTCATCGACCAGGCTCTTCACCTTGTGCGCGGCACCGTGGGTGAATTGCAAAGCCGTGGGGGTGAAGGATTCGACGCTCATGCTAACTATCTCCCGGCGTTACGCCGCCATAATGCGTGATGACGCGCATTATCCGCTTCTCCGAGAAAATTGGTCAACTATTTGGGGAGCAGCGGCAAGCTTTGAGCTGCAAGCTTCAAGCTGCTCGCCGACAACTTGCAGCTTGCAGCTTGGCGCTTGAGGCTGATGTCAAGGCAACATACCTGCATGGGACAAGCCCAGACGCTCATCCAGACCGAACAGGATGTTCAGGTTTTGCACCGCCTGACCGGACGCGCCCTTGACCAGGTTGTCGATCACCGACAACACCACCACCAGGTCACCGTCCTGCGGACGATGCACAGCGATACGGCAAACGTTGGCGCCGCGCACGCTGCGGGTTTCCGGGTGGCTGCCCGCCGGCATCACATCAACGAAAGGTTCATTGGCATAACGTTTTTCAAACAACGCCTGCAAATCCACCGAGCGGTCAACCACTGTCGCGTAAAGCGTCGAGTGAATGCCACGGATCATCGGAGTCAGGTGAGGCACGAAGGTCAGACCGACGTCCTTACCCGCTGCACGCCGCAGGCCCTGGCGAATCTCGGGCAGGTGACGGTGACCTTTGACGGCGTACGCCTTCATGCTTTCCGACGTTTCGGAATACAGCGAACCTACCGAAGCACCACGACCGGCACCACTGACGCCGGATTTGCAGTCCGCGATCAAGCGCGTGGTATCGACCAGGCCAGCTTCAAGCAATGGCAGGAAACCCAATTGGGTGGCGGTTGGATAGCAACCCGGCACGGCGATCAAACGAGCCTGCTTGATCTGCTCGCGATTGACTTCCGGCAAGCCATAGACGGCCTCTTCCAGCAGTTGCGGGGCGCCATGCGGCTGGCCGTACCACTTGGCCCACTCGTCAGCGTCCTGCAGACGGAAGTCCGCCGACAGGTCGATAACCTTGGTCCCGGCCGCCAACAGCTCGCCGGCCAGTGCATGGGCCACCCCATGAGGCGTGGCGAAAAACACCACATCGCAGGCGCCCAAGGTCTTCACGTCCGGAACGCTGAATGCCAGGCCGTCGTAATGACCGCGCAGATTGGGATACATATCGGCCACGGCCAGGCCGGCCTCGGATCGGGAAGTGATGACGACCACTTCAGCTTGCGGATGCTGTGCCAACAGACGCAGCAGTTCGACACCGGTGTAACCCGTGCCGCCGACGATACCGACCTTGACCATAAAACTGCCCTCAACGAACCCACTGGAAAGCCGTCGATGATAGGGGCGGCGAGCGCCTGCGACAACCGTCAAGGTGACGTGCGGGCGCTCAAGCCTCTACTATTCGGGCTACCGTGAACCTGGGAATAATCAAAAATGCTTTATCTGTGGCTCAAAGCGCTTCATATCGTCAGCATGGTCTGCTGGTTTGCCGGCCTGTTTTACCTGCCGCGCCTGTTCGTCTATCACGCGCAAAGCGCAGACGCCATTAGCCAGGAACGCTTCAGCGTCATGGAGCGCAAGCTGTACCGCGGCATCATGGGGCCGGCGATGATTGCCACGCTGATCTTCGGCATCGCGCTGATTGGCCTGAACCCGAGCATCTTCAGTCAAGGCGGCTGGATTCACGCCAAGTTGACGCTGGTGGTGATCCTTATTGGCTACCATCACATGTGCGGCGCGCAGGTGAAACGCTTTGCCCGTGGCGAGAACACCCGCAGCCATGTCTTTTATCGCTGGTTCAATGAAGTGCCGGTTCTGCTATTGCTGGCTATCGTAATTCTGGTCGTCGTTCGACCGTTCTAACTTTAATCAGCCACCCCGGGGTACTGCCAATGTCGCTGCCTGCCTTGCTCGAACAACGCCTGCGCCTGCCCGTCGTGGCGGCGCCGATGTTTCTGATTTCCAATCCTCAATTGGTACTCGCCTGCTGTCGCAACGGCGTTGTCGGCAGCTTTCCTGCGCTGAACCAGCGCGAGAGCAGCGGATTTGAGGCCTGGCTGGAAGAAATCGAAACCGGCCTGGCGACATTGGAGAATCCCGCACCCTATGCGGTGAACCTGATCGTCCACAACAGCAATCCACGACTGCAAGCGGACCTGCAAATCTGCATCGAGCACAAAGTGCCGATTGTGATCACCAGCCTTGGCGCGGTGAAAGAGCTGGTCGATGCGGTTCACAGCTATGGCGGACTGGTTTTCCATGACGTAACGACGCGTCGGCATGCCGAGAAAGCCGCCGAGGCCGGCGTCGACGGTTTGATCGCTGTCGCGGCGGGCGCTGGAGGCCATGCCGGCACCTGGAGCCCGTTTTCGCTGGTCGCCGAAATCCGTCAGTTCTTCGACAAAACACTATTGCTCGCCGGCTGCTTGAACCATGGACACGAGATTCTCGCCGCGCAATTGCTCGGCGCGGATCTGGCCTACTTTGGTACGCGCTTTATCGGCACCACCGAAAGTCATGCACCTGACGCCTATAAAGACATGCTTCTGGCGTCCCGCGCCGCGGACATCATTCATACGCCTGCGGTGTCGGGTGTGCCTGCAAGCTTCATGCGGCAAAGCCTGGAAGCCGCCGGTTTCGACATGACGGCGCTGCAAAACAAGGGAGACGTCAATTTCGGTTCCAAGCTCAAACCCATAAGCGACGAGGCCAAGGCCTGGAAAACTGTCTGGTCCGCCGGACAGGGAGTTGGCGGGATCAGCGACGTGCCTGGCGTAGATCAACTGGTCGCACGGCTGGACGCGGAGTACCGCAAGGCCCTCGAGCTTTCGACACAGCTTGCGACACGCTGGCCACGCTAAGCGGAAAACTTGGCCAGTCATCCCCGGCTGGCCTTAAACTTGCGACGCATACCCCCCACTATTCAAAACCTCGCGACAAGGATGCCTCGCAATGAGTGACAACCGTTTCAAGATCGTTTTCAACGGCGCGCTACGACCGGGTGTCGAGATCACCACGGCCAAACTCAACCTGGCGGCGCTGTACAAAAGTGATGTTGCGGCAGTGGAACGGCTATTCACCGGGCAGGCGGTGACCCTCAAACAGGGCCTGTCACAGGAGCAAGCGCAAACCTACCTGGAGGCGCTGGCCAAAACCGGGATCGATGCCCGGATTGAAGCCGAACCTGCGATTGAGTTGAGCCTGGCCGACATTCAACATGCGCCTGCCAGCAAGGCAGCCGCATTCGCTGACCCCGAGTCGCCCTATGCCCCGCCCCGCGCCAGCGTTGGCGATAAGCTCCCAGAGTTTGCCGAGCTCAAACCCTTCAGCTTCGCCGGACGCATCGGCCGCCTGCGGTACCTGGCCTGGACCATGGTCCTGATCCTCGTGGTCATCGGCGCCGGCACGACCGCGGCTGTTTTCGCCATCGGGCTGATCAGCAGCGACTCATCTGCCGGGTTGATTCTTGGCGGGCTACTGGCGTTCTTCCTGTGCCTGGCCATTGGGCTCGTCAGCATCCAGATCTGCGTTCAGCGCCTGCACGACATCGGCTGGTCCGGCTGGCTCTGGTTGTTGCACCTCGTTCCAATCGTAGGCAGCGTCTTTCCGTTCGTGATCATGTGCGTGCCGGGCAACCAGGCAGTCAACCGCTACGGCCCTCCGCCTCCGCCCAACAGCACCGCCGTCAAAGTCCTCTCATCGTTGTGGCTCGTACTGATTGCCGTCGTCTTCATTGGTGCACTGGCCGGCGGCTTCAGTACGCTGCAGCAACAATACGAAAGTGCCGCCGAAGCCAGCTACGACAGCAGTGTGATCGACGAAGTGGAAGTCGAGCCGGCCCAGGCCATCGAAATGCCGGATACCGCAGACGAAGAAACCGAACAAGTCCCGGCCCCTGTAGAATCTGCCAGAGAATGAACGGCGCTCCCCGCTCGTGACACCTGCGTCGCGGCGCGCAGCTGCTGCGATGGAGAACTGAATGACCCGTTACGCACTGATCACCGGCGCTTCCAGTGGCATCGGCCTGGCGATGGCCGAGGCGCTGGCTCGCCGTGGCCGCAGCTTGATTCTGGTGGCACGACAACGTGATCAGCTGGAAAGCATCGCCATTGAACTGACGCAGCGATTTGGCGTGGAAGTGTTGTTCCGAGCCTGCGACCTGGGCGAGCCGCTGAGGCTGTCCGGGTTCCTGCTGGAGCTGGAAGAAAGCGATCGGCAAATCGACTTGCTGGTCAACTGCGCCGGCATCGGCACCTGTGGCCCATTCCTCGCGCAAGACTGGATGACCGAGCAGGACCTGATCGAAGTGAACATTCTCGCCCTCACCCGCCTTTGCCACGCCATCGGCAACAGCATGGCGCTGCATGGGGGCGGACAGATCCTCAACGTCGCATCGCTCGCAGCTTTCCATCCCGGTCCCTGGATGAGCACCTATTACGCCAGCAAGGCCTACGTGCTGCATTTCTCCGAAGGGCTGCGCGTCGAGCTGAAGAAGTGCGCAGTCAAGGTTTCGGTGCTCTGTCCGGGCCCCACCCGCACCGCGTTCTACCGCACAGCACAGATGGACACCGACAAATTGGCCAACAGCAATCTGCTGATGAGCCCCGAGGAGGTCGCTCTCTACACCGTGCGCGCCCTGGAAAAAAACCGCGCCATCATTATTCCCGGTCGCCGCAACCGCTGGGTCGCCTGTCTGTCGCGGCTCGGGACGCGCTGGCTGAATAGGACAATCACTGGCATGGTCAACAAGGCTTACTGCCCACGCTGACGGCCGCAAGGCAAAAGGCTGGGCTCGAACAATCCCCATGGGTACACTCAGGCCAGCCCAAACAACGGAGAAAACAGCTGTGGATACTCTGTTCACCAAGATCATCAACCGGGAAATCCCGGCGAAGATTATCTACGAGGACGACCAGGTACTGGCCTTCCACGATATCGCCCCACAAGCGCCGGTACATTTTCTGGTGATCCCGAAGAAACCCGTGCGCACCCTCAACGACCTCACCGAGGACGACAAGGCACTGGCCGGGCATATTCTGTTCACTGCCCAGCGCCTGGCGCTGGAGCTGGGCTGTGAAGAGGGTTTCCGCGTAGTGATGAACTGCAACGAATTGGGTGGGCAGACCGTCTACCACATTCACATGCACGTCCTGGGTCAACGCCAGATGAACTGGCCACCGGGCTGATTGCTCCTCGCCTGTCTGTAGGAGCCAGCTTGCTGGCGATTGTCGAGAACGATATACGGGATGCCAGACAGCCCGCGTCGCCTGAACCACCATCGCCAGCAAGCTGGCTCCTACAGATACAGACGAAACCGTCGTGCAATGACCCAGCGCAAACCTTCCCCGGCCGATTGGGTTAAACTGGCGCCGAGATTCTTCCCGGAGGTCAGCATGACTACCCAACGTCACTACTCGCCCATTGATCGTCTACTGCTGCAAGCCGATGCCGCCATGCGTACCCTGCTGCCTTTCAGCGGCCAGCCGTACCGTCCGTCGCCCGCCATCGTGCAGCCGGAAGCGCAAATGAGCGACGAAGACACCCGGCATGTCGCCGGCCTGATGCGTATCAACCATACCGGCGAAGTGTGCGCCCAGGCGCTATACCAGGGGCAAGCGCTGACGGCCAAGCTGCCGCAGGTTCGCGCTGCCATGGAGCATGCTGCCGAGGAAGAAATCGACCATCTGGTGTGGTGCGAACAACGCATTCATCAGTTGGGCAGCCATACCAGTATTCTCAATCCACTGTTCTATGGCATGTCGTTCGGGATTGGTGCGGTGGCCGGGCTGATCAGCGACAAAGTCAGCCTGGGTTTCGTTGCCGCCACCGAACATCAGGTGTGCAAGCATTTGAACGAGCACCTGGAACAGTTGCCGGCAGAAGATGAGAAGTCCCGGGCGATTCTCGAGCAGATGCGTATCGATGAGGAGCATCATGCCGAGAGTGCTCTGGAAGCGGGTGGTTTCCGTTTTCCGGCGCCGGTGAAGTTCGGGATGAGTTTGTTGGCCAAGGTGATGACCAAGAGTACTTATCGAATTTGAGGTTTAGGTTGACTGGGCGGGCCTTATCGCGACGGTTCGACGCTTCGACAAGCTCGCTCCTACAGGAGCGAGCCGTGACCCAGGTATGAAAAAGGCGACTACCGTGAGGGAGTCGCCTTTTTTGTGTTCGAAGTTCTTAGTTCGGCATGTTGCGCGCGTAGAAGATTTCGAGCATTTCGTGCTTCACACGTTCGGTCACCTGGGCGCGCTGCTCAGGGGACAGGCTACCGGTGGCGTCGCCGAACAGGTAGTTATCCAGTTCGAAGTTCTTCAGCAGCATTTTGGTGTGGAACAGGTTTTCCTGATACACGTTCACGTCGGTCATCTGATACGCGTCGCGCGTGTCGTCAGACAGGTAGTTCTGGATCGAGTTGATCTCGTGATCGATGAAGTGCTTCTTGCCTTCGACATCACGGGTGAAACCGCGTACGCGATAATCCACGGTCACGATGTCCGAATCGAACTGGTGAATCAGGAAGTTGAGCGCCTTGAGCGGTGAAATGACGCCACAGGTCGACACGTCGATATCGACACGGAAGGTAGCGATACCGTCATCCGGATGGATTTCCGGGTAGGTGTGCACCGTGATGTGGCTCTTGTCGAGGTGGGCCAGGATGATTTCCGGCAACGGGCCCGGGGACTCTTCGATCTGGCTCTCGGTCGGGGTCACCGGTTCTTCAGAGATCAGGATCGTAACGCTGGCGCCCTGCGGTTCGTAGTCCTGACTGGCGATGTTCAGGATGTTGGCACCAATGATATCGACAACTTCCGTGAGGATCTGCGTCAGACGTTTCGCGTTGTACTCTTCATTGATGTACTCGACGTAGGCCTGCTGGTCTTGCGGGGTTTCCGCGTAGCAGATGTCATAGATGTTGAAGCTCAAGGTCTTTGTCAGGTTATTGAACCCGTGGAGCTTGAGTTTGCTTTTCACCGTTAAAAACTCTCTATGTATTGCGGCCCGGCCGCGTGATCAAGCATGCCCGTCAGATGCGAACGACGCACCTGCGTAGGACGGTTAACACCTCTTCGCGATGGCGATTTTGGTTGTCTGATCGGGTAAGCGGCCTGTCGGCTGACGGGCCACCACCCTGAAAAAAGTGGCGCATTATGCAGACGTCAGCCATGGATCGCCAGAGTCTGCACTGCTTTTATGATAGTTGAATGTCGATTCAACCCAACTCGACGATTTCGTAGTCGTGGGTAATCGCAACGCCGGCGGCGCCGAGCATGATGGACGCCGAGCAATACTTCTCGGCAGACAGCTCAATGGCGCGTTTGACCTGGGCTTCTTTCAGCCCACGGCCCTTGACCACAAAGTGCATGTGAATCTTGGTGAAGACCTTTGGATCCTCGCTCGCACGCTCGGCCTCGAGGAAGGCTTCGCAGCTTTCAACGGCCTGGCGGGATTTCTTGAGGATGCTGACCACATCGAAATTGCTGCATCCACCTACACCCAGCAGGAGCATTTCCATCGGCCGCACGCCCAGGTTACGACCACCGGCATCGGGCGGACCGTCCATGACCACGACATGACCGCTACCGGACTCGCCGAGGAACATGGCTTCGCCAGCCCATTGAATGCGTGCCTTCATCGCCAAGACTCCACTGTCTAAAAAAGGGTCGCCAGCTTAGCACAGGGCCCAGGATTGACAGCGCCCGCCTTCCTAGGACATAACCGGTCGCTTTGTAGGTAAATTCTCGAATATAGCAGGGAGTGTCTGTTAAGCTGACGCCAAATAGCTGGCGCTTAGCCAGCTTTGCAGCAACCTCAGCGCCTCATAAAAAAACCAAACACACCGTGCAGTCTTTTCGAGATACAACCATGGTTGTTATTGCCCCAACCCCCAAAATCAAGAACCTCGACAAGTTGTTGATGCATTGCCAGCGTCGGCGTCATGCCGCCAAGAGCAATATCATTTGTGCAGGCGACCGCTCAGAAACGCTGTTCTACATCATTAGGGGCTCGGTCACCATCCTGATCGAGGATGACGACGGCCGCGAAATGATCATCGCCTACCTCAACACCGGGGACTTTTTTGGTGAGTTGGGCCTGTTTGAGCAAGCCGGCCAGGAACAGGAACGCAGTGCCTGGGTTCGCGCGAAAGTCGAGTGCGAGGTCGCGGAAATCAGCTACACGAAATTTCGCGAGCTCTCCCATCAAGACCCCGACATTCTTTACGCGCTTAGCGGACAAATCGCACAACGCCTGCGTAACACCACACGCAAGGTCGGCGACCTGGCCTTCTTCGACGTGACCGGCCGTGTTGCCCGCTGCCTGTTGGAACTGTGCAAACAGCCCGACGCCATGACTCACCCCGATGGCATGCAGATCAAGGTTACGCGTCAGGAGATCGGGCGGATTGTCGGGTGCTCTCGGGAAATGGTCGGGCGTGTGCTCAAGGATCTGGAAGAGCGCAACCTGGTGAACGTCAAAGGCAAGACCATGGTGGTGTTCGGGACTCGATAAGCCCAAAACTCAACCGCCGAACATCTCTCCCAGCAGTTGCCGATAGAGTTCGTCCAGACGTGTCAGCGCATCCGGCGCCGTGAATTTCTCGTGCAGGGCGATGTGGCTCTGCGCACGGACGCGTTGCTCCAGGCCACAGGCCTCGTTGAAGCGATTGACGGCCGTGACCATCGATTCACGCTCGTCATCCAGCAGCATCGCCCCGTGCACCAGCCCCACCGGACGCTGTCCACCCTGACTCTGGCGCCAGCGCTGGGCGGTGCCGACCATCTTGCGTCCGTCCAGGTTGACGTTGAAGCGGCCGTCGCAAAATGCACCGTCGATTTCCCCAAGTGACGACGCGCCACCCAGTTCGTCGAGCAATTCACAGATCGGATTACACAGGCGCAGGTAGCCGGACTCGATTCGGTTCAAATCCCCTTCGCTGCGCGGTGGTGCGTAGACGAGGGCGATATTGAGGGTGGACGCCGATTGGGGAACCGGCTCACCACCGGTTTCGCGCAGCAGCACAGGCCAGCCGGCAGCGGCACTGACTTCGCAGGCATGATCGAAATCGGGCAGACGATTCAGGCGGCGCGGCATGACCAATGCCCGGTCGCTGGGTTGCCAGAACAGCAGGCCGAACTCTGAAGCGCCGGCGCAGACCGAGGCGAGCAGGTCCTGTTCGGCTTGCAGGCCGGCGTCGATGGTCAGGGACAGGGCTCGCGACATGGGTGGCTCCGGCAGGCTTCAGTTCTTTGGGGGATTTGAAGGCCTCATCGCGGGCAAGCCCGCGATGGGGTCGACTCGATCAGTCGAGCGTGGAACCACTCACCGGAACACCACGTTCCGGGAAGAACAGGCGCTGCAACTCCATGCCCGGTTGCTCGGCGCGCATGAACGCTTCGCCCACCAGAAAGGCGTATACGTCGCTGATTTCCATCAGTTCCACATCCGCCCGATTGAGAATGCCGCTTTCAGTGATCACCAGGCGATCGCGCGGGATTCGCGGCAACAGGTCCAGTGTGGTTTCCAGGCTGACCTCGAAGGTGTGCAGATTACGGTTGTTCACACCCACCAACGGCGTGTCGAGGGTGTTCAATGCCCGCTCCAGTTCGTCGCCATCATGAACTTCCACCAGCACATCGAGGCCAACGCTCTTGGCCACCGCTGCCAGTTCGGCCATTTTCACGTCATCCAGCGCGGAGACGATCAACAGCACACAGTCAGCGCCTAATGCCCGCGCCTCGACGATCTGGTAGGGATCGATCATGAAGTCCTTGCGGATCACTGGCAGCTTGCAGGCGGCACGTGCCTGTTGCAGGTAAACATCGGCGCCCTGGAAGTAGTCGACGTCAGTGAGCACGGAAAGGCAGGTCGCGCCGCCCTTCTCATAGCTCCTGGCGATTTCCTCAGGCACAAAGTGCTCGCGGATCACGCCTTTACTTGGCGACGCTTTCTTGATTTCGGCAATCACCGCCGGCTGTTTCGACTTGGCCTGTGCGATCAATGCCTGGGCAAAGCCTCGCGGGGCGTCGGCCGCCTTGGCCAGGGTTTCCAGCTCCGCGAGGCTCACACGAGCATTACGCTCAGCGACTTCCTCGACCTTGCGCGCCAGAATTTTTTCCAGAACCGTGGGTACACTCATCCCTCATTCTCCACTTTGAATACCGCCGTAAACGCACCCAACTCCTCCAGTTTTTCTCGAGCGAGACCGGTGTGCAGCGCGTCATGCGCCAGGGCAACGCCCTCTTTCAGACTGCTGGCGTGATCGGCGGCGTACAGCGCAGCACCCGCGTTGAGCATGATCATTTCGGCAGCTTTCTGACCGTTTTCAGTTTTGCGCTTGCCCAGGGCATCGCGAATCAGCTCGTAGGAGGCTGCCGGGCTTTCCACCGCCAACCCATGCAGGCTCTGGCTCTTCATGCCCAGGTCTTCGGGCTCGACCCAATACTCGGTGATCTGGTCGTTTTTCAGTTCAGCCACAAATGTCGGCGCGGCCAGGCTGAATTCATCCAGGCCGTCCTTGGAGTGCACCACCAGCACGTGTTTGCTGCCCAGGCGCTGCAATACTTCGGCCAGAGGCCGGCACAAGGCCTGGGTGAAAACACCTACCACCTGATGCTTGACGCCGGCCGGATTCGTAAGCGGGCCGAGCATGTTGAACAGGGTACGCAGGCCCAACTCCTTGCGCGGGCCGGCAGCATGCTTCATCGCGCTGTGGTGCGTCTGCGCAAACATGAAGCCGATGCCGACGTTATCGATGCAGCGCGCCACTTGCACCGGAGTCAGGTTCAAGTAGATACCGGCCGCCTCCAGCAAGTCGGCACTGCCGCTCTTGCCCGACACCGCGCGATTGCCATGCTTGGCCACGGTGCAGCCGGCGGCCGACACCACGAACGCAGATGCGGTCGACACGTTGAAAATATTGGCGCCGTCACCACCGGTGCCCACCACATCGACTACGCCATCAAGGGTGTTGAGTTCGACTTTGTCCGCCAGCTCGCGCATGACCGACACGGCACCCACGATTTCGTCGATGCTTTCACTCTTCATGCGCATGGCCATCATGAACGCGCCGATCTGCGCATCCGTGCATTGCCCGGTCATGATTTCGCGCATTACATCGCGCATCTCTTCGGTGCTGAGGTCGAGGTGATCGACGATACGGCTCAGGGCAGTCTTGATGTTCATTGAAAGTCCTTAGCGCGTGCCGCCGGTTTGTTTAAGAAAGTTGGCAAACAGTTCGTGCCCTTGTTCGGTCAGGATCGACTCAGGGTGAAACTGCACGCCCTCGATGTTCAGTGTCTTGTGACGCAGGCCCATGATCTCGTCGATCGAACCATCTTCCAGCTGGGTCCAGGCGGTCAACTCCAAACAGTCAGGCAGAGTTTCGCGCTTGACGATCAAGGAGTGGTAGCGAGTAACTGTCAGAGGATGATTCAACCCTTCGAACACGCCCTTGTCTTCGTGGAACACCGGGCTGGTCTTGCCGTGCATCACCTGACGGGCGCGGACCACGTCACCACCGAACGCCTGGCCGATGGATTGGTGGCCCAGGCAGACGCCAAGAATCGGCAATTTACCGCCAAAATGCTTGATCACGTCGATAGAAACGCCCGCTTCCGTCGGCGTGCAGGGACCAGGGGAAACCACGATCCGCTCAGGGTTCAGGGCTTCGATTTCGGCGATGGTAAGCTCATCGTTGCGCACGACCTTGACCTCGGCACCGAGCTCGCCGAGGTATTGCACAACGTTGTAAGTAAAAGAGTCGTAGTTATCGATCATCAGCAACATGGCTGGAAAACCTCTTGAATTCACTGACTTTAAAGGCTGCCTTCGAAGGAGTGACCCGCAGCGTCCAGCACTCCGTCAACCAGAGCGGCATGGCATACGGGTCGCGCTCATCGGTCAGCTTTGCGGGGTTTGCTCAGCCAGGGCGACTGCACGGAACATCGCCCGACGCTTGTTCAGAGTTTCTTCCCACTCCAGCACAGGCACCGAGTCGGCGACGATGCCGCCCCCGGCCTGCACGTGCAGTTCGCCGTCCTTGATCACCGCGGTCCGAATGGCGATCGCGGTGTCCATGTTGCCGTTCCAGGCGAAATAGCCGACCGCGCCGCCGTAGACGCCCCGTTTGACCGGCTCCAGCTCGTCGATGATCTCCATTGCGCGAATCTTCGGTGCACCGGACAAGGTGCCCGCCGGCAGGATGGCGCGCAATGCGTCCATCGCCGTCAACCCGGCCTTCAACTGGCCAGTGACGTTGGAAACGATGTGCATGACGTTTGAGTAACGTTCGATGACCATCTTTTCCGTGAGTTTTACCGAGCCGACTTCCGACACGCGACCGGTGTCATTGCGCCCCAGGTCGATCAGCATCAGGTGTTCGGCGATTTCCTTGTCGTCGGACAGCAGGTCCTTTTCCAGGGCCAGATCCGCCTCTTCAGTGGCGCCGCGCGGCCGAGTACCGGCGATCGGGCGCACCGTGATCAGGTTGTCCTCGACCCGCACCAGCACTTCCGGCGAGCTGCCGACGACGTGGAAGTCGCCGAAGTTGAAGAAGTACATATAAGGCGTCGGGTTGAAGCAACGCAGCGCCCGGTACAGATCGATAGGCGCAGCCTTGAAGTCGATCGACATGCGCTGGGACGGCACGACCTGCATGCAGTCACCGGCGAGGATGTATTCCTTGATGGTGTCGACGGCTTTTTCGTAATCGTGCTGGGTGAAACTGGAACGGAATACAGGATCAGCGGCTTGCTGCTGACTGAAATCCAGGCCCCGGCGCGGGGTGATCGGCTGACGCAGTTTTTCCAGCAACGCTTCCAGGCGCACGCGCCCTTGCTCGAAGGCGTCTTCCTGCGCCGGATCGGCCAGGACGATTGCGTGCATCTTGCCGGCGAGGTTGTCGAACACCACCACGGCATCGGAGACCATCAGCAGAATATCCGGCACGCCCAGCGGGTCCGGGTTGGGGCATTTTCCGAGACGTTTTTCCACGTAACGCACGCAGTCGTAACCGAAGTAGCCCACCAGTCCGCCATTGAAGCGCGGCAGCCCCGGGATGGTCGGGACATTGTAACGGGCCTTGAAGGTTTCGACGAACGCCAGCGGATCGTCCACGTCATGGCTTTCGATCTCGACACCGTCATGGGTCACGCTGACGTGATGATCGTGTACCCGCAGCACGGTACGGCATGGCAGGCCGATGATCGAGTATCGGCCCCACTTCTCACCGCCTTGCACCGATTCGAGCAGGTAGGAATTAGGTTCGTCGGCCAGTTTCAGGTAGATCGACAGCGGCGTGTCGAAGTCGGCCAGGGTTTCGCAGGCAAGCGGAATGCGGTTGTAGCCGGCAGCGGCCAAGCGCAGGAATTCTTCGCGGATCATGGTGTAGCCTCGTGGCTTGAGGTGCGAACAGTCAGGTATGCAAACGCGCCGGACATACCGGCCAGGAAAAAGTCAGGCGCGCCAACGCCAGCGGGCCAGGGCCTTGATAACTTTCATCCAGAGTTTGCGAGTGACCACCACGATGGCGTTTCCAGAAGGGGATTGAACAGCGTCGCCCAACGTTATCTCAGCAGCCGGATCCAGGCAACCGGGAATTAACGTGCGCAGATCGTCAATGACCAGTGCTGGCGACTCTTCGGCAATCGGGCGACCGTGGTTGTAGCCATAGCTCAAGGCCACGCACTTGACCCCCGCCGCCTTCGCCGCCAGCACATCGCTGCGCGAATCGCCGACAAACAACGATTGCGACGCCGGGACGTTGGCCATTTTCATCACGAAAAACAGCGCAGCCGGGTCGGGTTTCTTCTGCGGCAGGGTATCGCCACCGATGATCCACTTGAAATAACGGCCGATTTTCATCTGATCCAGCAGCGGCGCGACGAAGCGCTCCGGCTTGTTGGTGATCAGGGCCATTTCCACGCCTTGCTTGCTCAACCACTTGAGGGTGTCACGCACACCGGGGTAAACCACTGTCAGCTCGTGGCCATCCTCATAGAAACCGTTGAATAACTGCAGGGCATGCTCGGCCTCGACCTCATCGACACCCTCGGCATCGATGTGATTGGCCAGGGCGCGGCGCACCAGCATGTGTACGCCATTGCCAACCCACTGGCGCACCGCATCGATACCGGCCGGTGGGCGCCCGAGCTTGAGCAGCATGTTGTCCACCGCCGCCGCGAGGTCAGGGACGGAATCGATCAGAGTGCCATCCAGATCGAACATCACCAGACGCGGCAGGCGGCCGGGGAACAGCTGCTCGAAGCCACTCATGGGCGAGTCAGCGCCAGTTCGGCGCGCATCTTCTCGATCACTTCCTGATAGTTCGGCGCATTAAAGATCGCCGAGCCCGCCACGAAGGTGTCGGCGCCAGCGGCGGCGATTTCACGGATGTTGTTGACGTTCACGCCGCCATCGATTTCCAGGCGGATATCGCGACCGGACGCATCGATCAGCGCGCGGGCTTCACGCAGCTTGTCGAGGGTGCCCGGGATGAATTTCTGCCCGCCAAAGCCCGGGTTTACGCTCATCAGCAGAATCATGTCGACCTTGTCCATCACGTACTTGAGCACGTCCAGCGGAGTCGCCGGGTTGAACACCAGGCCCGACTTGCAGCCGCCTTCGCGGATCAGTTGCAGGGAACGGTCGATGTGCTGAGTGGCTTCGGGGTGGAAGGTGATGTACGTCGCGCCCGCTTCGATAAAGTCACCGACGATGCGGTCCACCGGGCTGACCATCAGGTGCGCGTCGATCGGCGCGGTCACGCCATACTTGCGCAGCGCAGCGCAGACCATCGGGCCGATGGTCAGGTTCGGTACGTAATGGTTGTCCATGACATCGAAGTGTACGAAGTCGGCGCCGGCGGCCAGGACATTGTCCACTTCCTCGCCCAGACGGGCGAAGTCGGCGGAGAGAATCGACGGAGCAATTACGAAGGGCTGCATGACGCACCTTTTCTGAGCTAAATCACGATGGCGCGCATTGTATACCTCATGCTTTGGCGTGCGCACCGTGAGCGCGATGATCAGTAGGCCGAGCGATAGATCTTCTCGATATCAATGGCGCTCAACTTGCGCGGATTGTTGCGCATCAAGCGCTCGATACCTGCGGCTTCCGCCGCCATGGCGGGAATGGCATCCTCCGGGACCCCGAAACTGCGCAAACCTGGCGGAATTTCCACTGCCGCGCATAACTCGGTCATCGCCTCGACGGCTTTGTCGGCCGATTCGTGGGCACTCAGGTGAGCGGTTTTCACCCCCATGGCTTCGGCAATATCCTGCATGCGCTCGACACAGGCCATCTTGTTCCAGGTCATGACATAGGGCAGCAACAAGGCGTTGCTGACACCGTGGGCGATGTTGAAACGCCCACCCAGCGGATACGCCAACGCATGCACCGCCCCAACACCGGCATTGCCGAAGGCCATGCCGGCCATCAAGCTGGCGGTGGCCATGTCTTCGCGCGCTTGCAGGTTGGATGGGTTGGCATAGGCCTTGGGCAGCGCCTTGGCGATCAGCTTGATCGCACCGATGGCCAGCGCATCGGTAATCGCCGAGGCGTTGATCGACAGATAGGCCTCGATGGCGTGCACCAGCGCATCAACGCCACTGGCGGCGGTCACGCTGCGCGGGCAGGTCAGGGTCATTTGCGGGCTGACCAGCGCCACGTCGGGCAACAGATAGTCACTGACGATGCCTTTTTTCAGCTGCGCGGCCTTGTCGGAGAGGATCGCAACGTTGGTCACTTCAGAGCCGGTGCCGGCGGTGGTTGGGATCGCGATCAGCGGTGGACCCTTGCGCGGCACCTGGTCGACGCCGAACAGATCTTCCAATGCGCCGTGATAACCGGCGTACGCCGCGACACATTTGGCGATGTCAATGGCACTGCCACCCCCGAGGCCGATCAGGCCGTCATGTCCGCCTTCGCGGTAAACCCGCATGCAGTCTTCGACGATGGCGATTTCCGGATCGGGCAGCACACGGTCAAAAATCTCGTAAGTACGATCACCCAGCTGTGCCAGCGCCAGGGCAACCGTGCCGGACTTGACCAACGCCGCATCCGTGACGATCAGCGGGTTGTCGATGTCCAGACGGTTGAGTTCGGCGGACAACTGCTCGATGGCAGCGGCGCCCGTGATCAGTTTGTGAGCGATTTTGAACGAGGAAAGACTCATCGTGCGCAGCCTCTTATAGCTAGGGGAGCTGGGCACAATAGTAGCTGGGGAATTGGGGTTGTCTCCCATTCAGGTTGTGAATGGGAGACAGGGGCGGCATTTACACCTGCGCGGTCCGCAATTTCTCGCTACGGCCACGCAGCCATTCCAGGGTCAGCAGCAGGATCACCGAGAAAGCGATCAGCAGCGTTGCGGCGGCGGCGATGGTCGGGCTGAGGTTTTCGCGAATGCCGCTGAACATCTGCCGTGGCAGGGTCGCTTGCTCAGGACCGGCGAGGAAAAGCGTCACCACCACTTCATCGAACGAGGTAGCGAAGGCAAACAGCGCCCCCGAGATCACGCCCGGCGCAATCAGCGGCAACGTCACCCGGCGGAACGTCGTCAGCGGCGAAGCCCCGAGGCTGGCAGCGGCGCGCACCAGGTTGTGGTTGAAGCCCTGCAAGGTCGCCGACACGGTAATGATCACGAACGGTACTCCCAGCACCGCATGCACCACGATCAGCGAGAAGAAGCTGTTGCCCAGGCCCAGTGGCGCGAAAAACAGATAACTCGCTACACCGATGATGACCACCGGCACCACCATCGGCGAAATCACCAGCGCCATTACCAGGGATTTGCCCGGGAAGTCCCCGCGCGTCAGACCAATCGCCGCCAGCGTGCCGAAAACCATCGCCAGTGCCGTAGCCGCCGGGGCGACGATGATGCTGTTCTTCAGCGCGCGCATCCATTCCGCCGAGGCGAAGAAATCGTGGTACCACTGCAACGAGAAGCCCTGTAGCGGATACACCAGGAAACTGCCGGAGTTGAACGACAACGGGATGATCACCAGCACCGGCAGCACCAGGAACAACAGGATCAGGCCGCACAGAATCCGCAAACTGTAGAACCACACCCGCTCGATGGGCGACATATAAGGACTCAGCATTTCAATCTCCCCTTAGCTCAGACGCAGGCGACTGGCGCCCACCAGCCAGCTGTAAATCAGATAAAGCACGACGGTTGCCAACAGCAGCAGCCCACCGAGTGCGGTCGCCATCCCCCAGTTGATGCTTGTGTTGGTGTAGAAGGCGACGAAGTAGCTGACCATCTGATCGTTCGGGCTGCCCAGCAGTGCCGGGGTGATGTAGTAGCCAATGGCAAGGATGAATACCAGCAGGCAACCAGCGCCGACACCGGCATAGGTTTGCGGGAAGTACACCCGCCAGAAACTCGCGAACGGATGGCAGCCGAGGGAAATCGCTGCGCGCATGTAAGTCGGCGAAATGCCCTTCATCACGCTGTAGATGGGCAGAATCATGAATGGCAGCAGGATGTGCACCATGGAGATGTAGACCCCGGTGCGGTTGAACACCAGCTCCAGCGGCTTATCGATGATGCCCATGGCCATCAGCGCGCTGTTGATCAGGCCGCCCGACTGCAGCAAAACGATCCACGCGGCGACCCGCACCAGGATCGACGTCCAGAACGGCAACAGCACCAGAATCATCAACAGGTTGCTCTGGCGCGCTGGCAGGTTTGCCAGCAGATAGGCCAATGGATACGCCAGCACCAGGCAGAGCGCAGTGATGATCAGGCCCATCCAGAACGTACGGGCGAAAATGTCGAGATAGATCGCTTGATCGGGGGTGGCCGGTGCCACCTCTCCAAGGTCATCGATGCGATGATCGACCGCAGCCAGCAGGTAATATGGCGTGATGCTGCTGGTGTTGCGGCGCACCGCTTGCCAATAGGCCGGATCGCCCCAGCGCTCATCGAGGCCTTCCAGCGCATCTTTATAAGAAGCCGGCACATCGGCGAATGGCAAGGCACGGGCGGTTTTGGTCAGCAGGCTGCGATAGCCGGCCAACTCCATGTTCAGGCGCTTGGACAAGTCACCCAGGGTCTGATTCTTGCGGGCTTCGGCGAGGTCTTCGGCGGCCGCTTTGTACACAGGTTCTGCGGGCAGGCCGCGGCCGTCCCAACTGGCAATGGCCTCGACCGTGCGCGGCATGCCGCCGACCACTTCAGGGTTGCCAACGCTTTTGTAGAGCAGCGCCACGATCGGCACCAGGAACACCAGCAACAGAAACAGCACCAGCGGCGCAATCAACGCCTGGGCTTTCCAGCGGTTGACACGCTCGGCGTGCTTGAGCCGCTGCTTCAAAGTGGGGTCAGTGCCCGCGTTCGCGGGAACGGCGATAGCCATGGCGTACTCCGGAAATCTATTGTTCTAATTCAAACGAACGGTAGGAGCGGGCTTGCCCGCGATTGTGTCGGCGAATTCAACAGCAATGGCGACTGGCAGACCGCTATCGCGGGCAAGCTCGCTCCTACAGGGGTGAGTGGTTAGCCCACCCCGGCAGGTGTTGCTTATTTGGCAGCCCAGGCGTTGAAGCGCTGTTCCAGTTGCTCGCCGTTGTCAGCCCAGAAGCTGACATCGATCTGCACCTGGTTGGCGATGTTTTCCGGGGTGGTCGGCATGTCTTTCAGGACATCCTTGTTCAACAGCGGCACAGCCTGGGTGTTGGCCGGGCCGTAGGCGATGTTTTCCGAGTAGGTCTTCTGCTGTTGCGGCTGCACCGAGAAGGCGATGAATTTCTTCGCCGCTTCGGCACGCGCCTTGTCCAGCCCACGTGGAATGGCCCATGCGTCAAAGTCATAGATGCCGCCGTTCCACACGACCTTCAGGTTGCTTTCTTTCTGCACCGCAGCGATACGACCGTTGTAGGCCGAGCTCATGACCACGTCACCAGAGGCCAAGTATTGCGGCGGTTGTGCGCCCGCTTCCCACCACTGGATGTTTGGCTTGAGTTCATCGAGCTTTTTGAATGCGCGGTCCTGGCCATCTTTGCCGGCCAGCACTTTGTAGACGTCTTTTGGCGCAACGCCGTCGGCCATCAGGGCGAATTCCAGGGTGTACTTGGCGCCTTTACGCAGGCCGCGCTTACCCGGGAATTGCTTGGTGTCCCAGAAGTCCGCCCAACTGGTTGGTGCGGTTTTCAGTTTGTCGGCGTTGTAGGCCAACACGGTGGACCACACGAAGAAGCCCACGCCGCAAGGCTGGATGGCGCCCTTGACGTAGTCTTCGGTCTTGCCGAACAGCGCAGGGTCGAGCTGCTCGAACATGTCTTCGTCGCAACCACGGGACAGTTCCGGCGATTCAACTTCCACCAGGTCCCAGGACACGCTCTTGGTGTCGACCATGGCCTTGACCTTGGCCATTTCACCGTTGTACTCGCCCGCTACGATCTTGCCGTTACCCGCCGCTTCCCACGGTGCGTAGAAGGCTTTGACTTGCGCCGCCTTGTTCGCCCCACCAAAGGAGACGACGGTCAGGTCCGGGCCCGCCGCCATCGCGTGTGCCGCACCGATCATGCCCATGACCAGGGCGGTGAATTTCAGGGATCTCAACATTTATTGTTTTCTCCATGTGCAGGGTTGGTTGAAGCAGGGGGGCGATTAATTCGCCTCTAAAAGAGGGTCGAGCGCGCGAACGTGTTCGACCTGCCAGCCAAGCGGTACCACGTCACCGACGGCGAGCTGCGGATCGAGCTCGGCAATCGGTTGTTTCACGAAGAAGTCAGTCTTGCCGCAGACTTCCAGGCGAACTCGGACGTGGTCGCCCAGATAGATGAATTCCGCCACCCTCCCTGAGAAGCGGTTGACGCAGGACTCGCTCGAACCATTGAGGCTCACGCGCTCCGGACGAATCGACAGCGTGACGGGTTCGCCGGTCTTGCCGACATTGACCGCCAGGGCTTCAACCTTTTCACCACGACCTAACTCGACGACGCAGCGGTCGCCGGTCTGGCTGTGCAAACGGCCATTGAGACGGTTGTTCTCGCCGATAAAGTTAGCGACGAAGGTGTTTTTCGGTTCTTCATAAAGGTGGCGCGGTGGGGCGATCTGCTGGATTTCGCCCTGGTGGAACACCGCCACGCGGTCGGACATGGTCAGGGCTTCGCCCTGGTCGTGGGTCACGTAAACCACGGTTACGCCGAGGCGCTCGTGCAGGTGCTTGATCTCCATCTGCATGTGTTCACGCAGTTGCTTGTCCAATGCGCCGAGCGGTTCGTCCATCAGCACCAGTTGCGGTTCGAATACCAAGGCGCGAGCCAGGGCTACACGCTGTTGCTGTCCACCCGACAGTTGCGCCGGGTAGCGTTGGGCGAAGGTATCCAATTGCACCATGCTCAGGACACGTTTGACCCGTTCGCTGACATCACTTTTGTTCAGGCCACGCACGGTCAACGGGAACGCGAGGTTCTCCGACACGGTCATGTGGGGGAACAGCGCGTAGTTCTGGAACACCATACCGATGTCACGTTTGTGCGGCGGCACGTTGTTGATGGAGCGCCCCGCCAGAAGGATTTCACCGGCGGTCGGGGTTTCGAAACCGGCGAGCATCATCAGGCTGGTGGTCTTGCCCGAGCCCGAGGGCCCGAGCAAGGTGAGGAACTCGCCTTTGCGAATGTCCAGGTTGAGGTCTTTGACGATCAGGTTCTCGCCGTCGTAGCTCTTCTGCACTCCACGAAAGCTGACCAGAATGTCACTGGCCCCTGCGCTTGAATCAACCTGGCTCATACCCACACCTTTGTTATTGATGACTGCTGTGGACTAAGCCTAGTGGACGCTTTGGAGCACGCAAATCGGGGCGCAGGAGAGAATCGCCTCAGCAGGACGGAAGGTCGAGGGTAGGGATTGCCCTACAAGGATGGCGCGCATTGGCATCCGCAGTTGTGAGCTTCAAGCGGCAAACCGCAAGCAATGGCAAAAGCGGTGCGCGGGCGTGTCGCAAATGGATATGAACACCGCATATACCCTGTAGGAGCGAGCTTGCTCGCGATTGCGTAGCGCGGGCTTGCACATTGAGATCTGACACACCGCATCGCGAGCATGCTCGCTCCTACAGGGCGGGATGCGTAGGCCTTAGAGGAGCTTATGCTCCATCGCGTACTTCACCAATTCGGCCAGGGAGGTGATGTTGAGTTTTTGCATCAGCCGCGCCTTGTGGGTGCTGATGGTCTTGTTGCTCAGGGCCAGTTGCTGGGCGATGTCATTGACGTTGGCGCCCTGGGCCAAGCGTTCGAACACCGAGAACTCACGCTCCGAGAGCAACGAATGCAAAGGCCGCGAATCGGTCAGACCGACTTCGAAGACCATGCGGTCGGCCAGTTCCGGGTCGATGTAGCGCCCGCCGGAGGCAACTTTACGGATCGCCGTCAGCAATAGCGCCGGGTCGCTGTCCTTGGTGGCATAACCCGCCGCGCCAACTTTCAAGGCCCGTGCCGCCATTTGCGCTTCGTCGTGCATCGACAACACCAGGATAGCCGGCGGATTGTTCAGCGCGCGGATCCGCGGAATCGCCTCCAGGCCATTGACCCCGGGCATGGAGATGTCCAGCAGCACCACTTCACACGGGACATGACGCAAGGTCTCGAGCAATTGCTCGCCATTGCTCGCCTCCCCCGCCACCTGCAGATCCTTGGCCAGGCCAATCAACTGTTTGATGCCTTCGCGAACGATGGTGTGGTCTTCGGCTACCAGTACACGGATCACTTTCTTCTCCAGATCAGGCCTTATCCACCGGTACGCGCACACTCAACGTCGTGCCCTCCCCCGGCTCACTCTCCAGCAACAACTGTCCACCCATGATCAGCACCCGCTCGCGCATGCCGACCAAACCAAAGGATGTTGGCCGACCAGTGGCGGCGATAAATCCTACGCCATCATCGCTGATCGTAAGACACAACTCGTCGCCTTCCAGAGTCAGTGTCAATTCGACAGTATGCGCCTGAGCGTGGCGCATGACATTGGTCAGCGCCTCCTGAAGGATTCGGAACAGGCCGATGGCCTTGGCATCACTGAGCACTGGCAGACTCTCCGGCACTTGCACCAGGCACGGGATCTGTGTGCGCGCCTCGAAGCGCCGCGCCTGCCATTCGATGGCCGAGGCAATCCCTGCATCGAGAATCGGTGGACGCAGCGCCGTCGCGACATCACGCACCAATTGGAACAACTGGGCAATCAGGCGCTTCATGCTATTGAGGCGTTCGTTCAGACCCGGGTCCAACTGGGCGTAGGCCAGTTCGCACATGGACGTTTCGAGCTTCAATACCGTCAACATCTGGCCCAATTCATCATGAACTTCGCGAGCGATCCGCGCCTTTTCCTCTTCCCTCACACTTTCCAGATGCGCGGACAACTCGCGCAGTTGTTCGCGTGAACTGGCCAGCTCCAGTTCGATACGCTTGCTCTCGCTGATATCCCAGACAATACCGTCCCACACCGAGCTGCCATCCTCGAGTCGACGGGTAATGGCCTTGATCTCGGCCCAGCGCAACTCACCCAGACGCGTGAGAATCCGTCCCTGCCACGACCAGTCGCTGTCAGTGTCCAGCGCCTGATCCTGGGTCTGGTGGTAACTGGCCTTGTCCTCCGGGTAAACCAGGCTGCGCAAGCCCTTGTCGCGATGGGCCAGGGTTGCCGGCGAGTAACCCACCAAGCTTTCACTGCCCTCACTGATGTAGGCAAAGTCGATCTGCCCGGTGACCGGTGCACGCTCCAGGCGAAAGACCAGTCCCGGTACGTTGGCGGCGATCCCTTGCAGGCGAGCCTCGCTTTCCTGCAAGGCAGCCAGTGCGCGACGGCGCTCGGTCACATCGTTGAGGTAAACCACCAGGTATTCGCCACCACGAAAACGCAGGAAGCTCAGGGAAACATCGGTTGGGAGTATGCTGCCATCGGCCCGCAAGCAATTGGTTTCGAAGCTGAGCGGTCCTTCCTCACTGGCCCGCGCACGTTTCCACAGGTTCAACCAGCGGTCCATGTGCAGTCCGGGTTCGAAGTCGATCAGCGGCCGGTCGATGATGCCTCCCACGGGATAGCCGAGCATGGCTTCGGCCGCGCGGTTGGCATAGCGCACGTGGCTGTCCCAGTTCACCCAGAGGATACCGACAGTACTCTGGTCAATGGAAAACTGAGTCAGGCGCAGCGCTTCTTCACTGGCGACGCGCAGGGCAATGTCCTCCCGGGCGGCGAGCAGGCGCTGCTCCAGGCTGTGTTGCTGCCGACGCTGCCAGAACACGATGGCCATGCTGCTCAACATCAACACGGCCAACAGCAGGCTGAGGTTCTGCCAAAACCCCCGAGATTCGGTCAGGCGTGGATACTTGGGTTGCAGCCATTGATTGTGCAACTGCTCCAGGTCCTTGGCAGGAATCACCCGCAGTGCGCTTTCAACAATGCCGGCGAGTTCCGGCCAGTCGCGCCGCGTGGCCACGCGCAGCAGTTGGGGCAAACCGATGTCGCCGACCACCACCAAGCCCGCAAAATCCAGCTCAACCGACAGCCGCCCCAGCTGCGCTTCGTCTATCACCGCGTAGCTGGCCTGCTGGCTGACGAGCAACTGCAAGGCCTGGCGCTCGAGGGGAACGCCCTGAAGATTCAAATGCGGGTAATTGCTGCGCAGGTAGTCGGCGGTGGCGCTGGGCATGCGCACGGCAACGCGCACCTGGCTGTCGAGTTTTTCCAGCTCCACCAACCCCGTGGCTTTCTGGTCACTGACCACCAGTTGCGGCACCCGCATGTACGGGTCGGAAAATTGCCACAGGCGCAGGCCGCCGGGGGTTTGCGCCAGCCCAGGGGCGATGTCGATTTCGCCTTCGCGGAGGGCGGCCTCCAGTTGCGCCAGATCGGGAAAGTTGCGCCAACTCAGCTCGACCTTGAGCGACTTCGCCAACCACTTCATCAGCTCGATGTTCACCCCGGACAGACGCTGCAAACGGCGATCGTATTGGGCAAAGGGAGCCTGCAAGACTACGCCGACGCGGAGTTCATTGTGCTGCGCCAGCCATTGTTGCTGGCTGGCAGACAGCGGCGCGACCTGCACAGGTGGCGCAGGCGTGGCCCAGCTCATCAAGGGAAACCACAAACAGCCGATAACCCACAGGCAGCGAAAACGCTTCATCGAAATCTCACACACTGACAAATACTGACCAACCCATTAGGCTGCCGGAATAACTTCTGGCCTGGAATATCCGATGCCCCCTGTCTTTCGCCTGGCACTGCCAGCATTGTGCCTGTCGCTGATCCTGCCTTGTGCCTTTTCCGTCGAGGCCGCTGACCCGACACCCGCTGCTGCGCAACAACCCGCCGACGAGAAGCCGGTGGAACGTCAGCCGCTGCTTGAGCGTAGCCAGGAAGAATCGACAGCACTTGAACGAAAAATCCCGCCGCAGGAACAGCAACAACTGCAGGCCGGCAGCGATACGTTTCTGGCCTTGTGGAAACCGGCCAACACTGCCGAACCCAAGGGTGCAGTCATTATCATCCCGGGCGCCGGTGAAACCGTTGACTGGCCGCAAGCAATCAGTCCACTGCGCCAAAAACTTCCGGACGCGCAGTGGAGCAGCCTGAGTATCACTCTGCCCGATCAACAAAGCGATGTCATCGCGCCCCGGGTTATCGAAGTCCCTTCCACGGTAAAAGCGCCTGATGTCGGCAGCAAGGACTCGACCACTGCCGCCCCCATCGAGCAGGCGGCCGGCGGTGAAACCGATATGGTTGACAAGGCGGTTGTCGAAACCAGCGACGAACAAGCCAAAGCCGATGCCGAGCGGATCTTCGCACGCATCGATGCCGCCATGGCCTACGCCGAACAACAAAGCGCTCGCAGCATCGTGCTGCTCGGCCATGGCACGGGCGCCTATTGGGCGGCGCGTTATCTGAGCGAGAAACAGCCCTCGCAGGTGGAAAAGTTCGTGATGGTTGCGGCCCAGGCACCCACGGCGGTGAAGCCTGAGCTGGTGGAGTTGACGCCAACCCTGAAACTGCCAACGGCCGACATCTTCTACATGGACAAGCGGCTGGATCGCAACGCAGCGCTGGAACGCTTGCAGGCCAGCAAGCGCCTGAAGGCGTCGGCATACAGCCAGGTGTCGCTCAAGACGATACCGGGCAACGATAAAGACCAACAGGAACAATTGGTGCGTCGGGTGCGAGGGTGGTTGAATCCTCAGTCCCAAACGGATTGATAGACCGAGTCGCCTCCATCGCGAGCCTGCTCGCGATGGGCGCACCAACAATCTCCCTGCTAAAAATCCCGTTTCTGACGAATCAACGTGTAGGCACTATGTAATTCACGCGTCATATCAGTGGCCTCTCGCACCTGGGCTGCCGTGGCGCCGCTGCCGGCGACCTTGTCGGGATGATGCCGACTGAGCATGCGTCGATAGGCGCGTTTGATCTGCGCCGGCTCTGTGTCAGCGGCCACCCCCAGTAACTGCATGGCGTCCTTGTAAACCTGGGTACTGTTGGGCATTGAGCGTCTGGCGGGCTCGTAATCCGCCGCCAGTGCCTGCACCTGATATGACTTCCAGCCGAGCCACTTGCCCCATTGTGCGATCAGCTTGCGCTCGGCAGTACCGGCGCGACCGTCAGCCCAGACCATTCGCCAGCAGGCGCGCAATACGCCCTCGGCCGCATGAGGCTGAACACTCAGTCGGCGCAGGTAACGGCGTAATGGGTCATGACCTGACTTTCCCCGGTTGAATGCCGCGATGGCCCGCTGCCTGGCCGCCTCAGTCATCTCCAGCGACTCCATTTCCCGTCTCGCCTGCTGGATATGGCCGTCCATCACCCTACCGTTACTCTTGGCCAACCGCCCCAGCAGCACGAACAACAATTCATCGTTACGCAGAGCCGACCGACCACCGAGCATTTCGCGCAACTGCGCCCAACTGTGCAATTGCAAGCGTCGATCCAGTGCCTGGCCCAGTAAAGCGCCAAGCAAGGCCCCCGGAATGCTGGCGACAAAAAAGCCTGCTCCGGCTCCAATCAGAGTCCCTGGCCACAACATGTCAGCGACTCGCTTCGATCAAGGTTTCGACTTGCGCGAGTCGCTCGAGCGTGCCGACATCCACCCAACGACCACACAACCGCTCCCCAGTCACTTGCCCTTCAGCCATCGCCTTGCGCAACAGCGGCGCCAGCTTGAACGCTCCGGCCGAACAGCCATCGAACAATTGCGGGTGCAGCACGGCTATACCGCTGTAGGTCAGGTTCGACCCTTGCGGTTGACCGTCCTGTACTTCACCATCGACCAGCAGGAAATCACCGGCCGGGTGATGAAGCGGGTTATCCACAAGCACCAAATGAGCCAGGCCGGTGATTGGCTGGTGCAACACGCTGAAGTCGTAGTCGGTCCAGATATCGCCATTAACCACCACAAACGCTTCATCGCCCAGCAACGGCAACGCACGGAAGATTCCGCCGCCAGTTTCCAGCGGCTCACCTTCCGGCGAGTACTCAATGTTCACGCCATACCGTGAGCCGTCACCCAGATAGTCTTCAATCTGCTGACCCAGCCACGCATGGTTGATCACGATGTCGGTGAATCCTGCACCAGCCAGTGCGTGCAGGTGATACTCGATCAACGGAACGCCGTTGGCTCGCACCAGGGGCTTGGGTGTCGTCAGTGTCAGGGGGCGCATGCGTTCCCCCTTGCCAGCCGCGAGAATCATTGCCTTCATGCATTGGCTCCGGCACGCAGACTGAGAAGTAGCACATCCAGTTCGGCCAGTTCTGGCCGGCGAGCGATCACCGCCTCTATATAAGCAAAGAATCGCGGCACGTCAGCCAGGTAACGTGGTTTGCCGTCACGGTGGCAGATGCGGGCGAAAATGCCGATGACCTTCAAATGACGCTGAACGCCCATCAGGTCGCTGGCCCGCAGGAAGTCCTCGAAGTCAGGCTGTACCGGAATGCCCAGGGTAGCGGCCTGCTTCCAGTAATTTTCCAACCAGCCGAGCACCCGCTCTTCCGGCCAACTGAGGAAAGCATCCTTGAACAGGCAAGTGACGTCATAGGTCACGGGGCCGTAGACCGCGTCCTGGAAATCCAGCACGCCGGGGTTGGGTTCACTGAGCATCAGATTGCGCGGCATGTAGTCGCGATGAACCAGCACTTTGGGCTGGGCCAGGGCACTGTCGATCAACAACTGCGTCAAGTTATCCCAGAGCACTTGTTGAGCCGGGTCGAACTCTATGCCCAACTCGCGCTTCACGTACCACTCGGGGAACAACTCCAATTCGCGACGCAGCAGCGCTACGTCATAACTGGGAAGCGGCGCAACCATCGGCAGCTGCTGAAAAGCGAGCAAGGCTTGCAACGCATCGCTGAACAAACCGTCTGCATTTTCATTGTCAATGACGTCCAGATACGTCTTGTTGCCCAGGTCATTGAGCAAAAGAAACCCGCGCTCGAGGTCTTCGGCATAAATTTTCGGCACATTTATTCCGGATTTCGCCAATAAAAAAGCGATATCCACGAAGGGTTTGCAGTTTTCCTGGGGTGGAGGAGCGTCCATGACGATAAAACTTCTTCCCGCTCCCTCCCACCGGAAATAGCGTCGAAAACTCGCGTCACTACTGGCCGCAGTCAACGTGGCCGGGGGTACGGCGCCCCAACCCTGCTCTGCAAAGAGGACCGCCAATTGCTCATCGAGCCAAACTTTCAGGTGTTGCAAACGTACATCTTGGTCAGGCATTACAAGGGTCTCCGACGGCCCTAGCCGTCAAGCGGGTCATGCTTTATTATCCAGCATCTTTTTCAGACCATCGAGAGGCGTGCGGCCC
>Ga0308165_1001490_pt1 | contig 32493 bp, 35 predicted proteins | sample PhyWR2_FD_201032 | JGI IMG/M metagenome (GOLD analysis project Ga0308165, IMG submission 201032) | Phyllosphere microbial communities from UC Gill Tract Community Farm, Albany, California, United States - DLSLW.R2 | ecosystem: Host-associated > Plants > Phyllosphere > Unclassified | place: USA... | reverse complement strand
TGGCAAGGCGCGTTTCATCCAGATTAAGGGAATCAACCTTGATGCGGAAGTCGGTCCGCACATGCTTTATGTCACCAATGTCGACATTCCGGGCATGATTGGTCTGCTCGGAACGATCTGCGGTAAGCATGATATCAACATCGCAAACTTTGCTCTCGGACGTGATCATCCGGGCGGTGATGCCATTGCGATGCTCTATGTCGATGACAGGATTCCACAGGCAGCACTTGACGAACTGATTGCACAAGAGGCAATCAAGGCGGCAAGACCTTTGGAATTTAACGTCGAGGAAGCTTAAACGACATGACAGACGGGATTGAACAGGCAGAATGGCGACGGATGCAGGCGCAGGATTTTGCAGGCGTTACTGCGGTCGCTAACATTGTTCACCCCGACTTCTTCGAGGATGAAGCGGTCTTTCGGGACCGCTTCAACATCTACCCAGCCGGTTGTTTTGTGCTGGCGAAGGGCAGTGAAATTGTCGGCTACGGCATCAGTCATCCATGGAAACTCGATTCGGTTCCTGCACTGAATTCGGTTCTCGGCGAACTGCCAAAAGATATCAGCACCTATTATATTCACGATATTGCGCTATTGCCGGAAGTGCGTTCCGGCGGGCAAGCATCGCGCGTTGTCGAGCTGATGGGCGCTCAGGCAGAGCGGGATGGTTTTGCGACCATGGCACTTGTTGCGGTGAATGGTTCGCAGGGTTTCTGGGAGAAAAAGGGCTTCGTTACCCGTGATGTGCCTGCGCTTGAAGACAAGCTGAAAGGCTATTCGGACGAGGCTCTATATATGGTCAGAGCGGGATAAAGTCGTTGTGACACGGAATTGGCATATTCTTGACATGGCGAAGCCATCACTTTTGGCGTTTTGAGGTCCCCTTTTCCACGTTTCTATGAAAAATAATCGTGTTTTGCGCATGAAAGAGTCGCGTAAGCACGATTCAGTCTGTATAGAGACGAGGGATCAGCACCTCGCGTCAAACTGTCGGGGCTGCTTGCGATCCTTGGGTTATATTTACGGCTGAGATGCCGGACCGAGGAGTTTTCTCAATGGCTAATGTGGTTGTCGTCGGGTCGCAATGGGGCGACGAGGGCAAGGGAAAGATCGTGGACTGGTTGTCCGAACGCGCCGATGTGATCGTGCGCTATCAGGGCGGTCATAACGCGGGTCATACACTTGTTATCGATGGCGTCAGCTACAAGCTTTCGCTTCTTCCATCTGGTCTCGTGCGCGGTAAGCTGAGCGTGATTGGCAATGGTGTGGTGGTTGACCCACATCATTTCGTCATGGAAGTCGAAAAGCTGCGCGGGCAGGGCATCGATATCAATCCGGATGTTCTGCGTATTGCTGAAAACGCTCCGTTGATTCTCTCGGTTCATCGTGAGCTCGATGCGATGCGCGAAGGCGCTACCGAAGGTCTTAAGATTGGCACCACCAAGCGCGGCATCGGCCCTGCTTATGAAGATAAGGTTGGCCGTCGCGCAATCCGCGTGATCGACCTGACCGAGCCAGACACCCTTGAACCGAAGGTTGAGCGTCTTCTTGCGCATCACAATCTGCTGCGTCGCGGCATGGGCCTTGAAGAAATCGCGGTTGCGACCATTCTCGAAGAGCTGACCTCCGTTGCTGACAAGATCCTTCCTTATATCGATCAGGTCTGGCGCGTTCTTGATGAACGCCGCAAGTCAGGTGCTCGTATTCTGTTTGAAGGTGCGCAGGGCGCGCTTCTTGATAACGATCATGGCACCTATCCGTTTGTCACGTCGTCCAACACTGTTGCCGGTCAGGCTGCTGCCGGTTCGGGTCTTGGTCCGACAGCGATCGGCTATGTTCTCGGTATCACCAAGGCTTACACCACCCGCGTTGGTGAAGGTCCGTTCCCGACCGAACTTAACGATGAGATCGGCGAATTCCTCGGCACCAAGGGCCATGAATTTGGCGTGGTGACGGGTCGTAAGCGTCGTTGTGGCTGGTTTGATGCCGTCATCGTTCGCCAGACGGTTCGCACGTCGGGCATTACCGGTATTGCATTGACTAAGCTCGACGTTCTCGACGGTCTTGAAGAAATCAAGATCTGCGTGGCCTATGAGCTTGATGGCAAGCGTATTGATTATCTGCCATCTTCGATGGGTGCGCAGGCCCGCGTGAAGCCGATTTATGAAACGCTGCCGGGTTGGTCGGAAACGACTGCTGGTGCACGTTCGTGGAATGATCTTCCAGCGCAGGCTGTCAAATATGTTCGCCATATTGAAGAACTGATCGGCGCGCCGGTATCGATGCTTTCGACCAGCCCGGAACGCGAAGACACAATCCTCGTAACTGATCCGTTTCAGGACTAGTCGCGCGGAACTTCGCTTCTCATGAAGAACAAGCCCGGTTTGCCTTTATGGCTGACCGGGTATTTTTTTAAGGTTTTTTCGCGATCATTTTGAAAGCGTTCACTTAATCGTTGCCGCAACCTTTGCTTTCTAACGATTATTGTGATTATTGAGGTATTTACTGCATTTCGAACGCGCGGAAACTGGGTAAGACGTATGGCTGATTTTGTAGCGGTTCTGAAAAAGACAATCGATGCTCAGGCGGATAAATCGCCTGAACTGCGCGAGCGTGTCTATGCAAAGGCACGTGCGACGATTGAACAGAAGCTTGTGACAGCAAATGCTTCGCAAGTTGTGGCGGTTCGCCAACGCAAAATACTTGAAGATGCCATCGAAGAAGTCGAAGCCTTTTATGCGCCGCCCGCTGCTGCACCTGTTGTCGATGAACCGTTGCATGATCCGCTCGAAGATTTTCTTGCCGAATCAACACAAGCCTCTGCTTCACCATCCTATGATGATGCGCCTTTCGCTGCTGGCAATCGGTCTTACTCTGATCATGAGGTCGATACTGACGAAGACGCAGCACCCGTACATACGCGTCGTCAGGATGAATGGTCTGCAGAGCGCGAACAGGATCGAACGGAAGACAAGCCAGCTTACGCGCGTCGTGGGGAATATACAGACCCAGTTCGCTTCAAAGAAAAGCGTTCTTACAAGGGTCTAATCATCGGCCTTATTGCTGTCCTTGTTTTGGGCGGAGCCGGTTACGGCGTTTGGGCGAATAAAGACAAGTTGCAGGAACTGGCTTCAAGTCTGGGTCGCAGCGATGCGCCGGCAAGCGGTGATGCAGGAACAACGCAGCCAGAGGCCGGACAGACTGCTGGTTCTGAACAACCACAAACTGGCCAGCCAGCGACGCCATCTGAAGAACAGAAAATGACGCAGCGTCTGATGGAAGATGGCAGCGAAAAAGACGAAGGTCCGGCAGGTGGTCAGGCAGGTCTTGGTGAAGGTAAGTCTACGGCGGCTTCAACACCGGGCGCGGAACAGACCAATACGCAAAACCAGCCACAAGCTCAGCAAGCTGTCGCTGTTGGCCAGCAAGCACTTCTTTATGAAGAGCGTGGTGGAACAGAAACTGGCTCGGTTGAGCGTGGAACGGTTGTCTGGTCTGAAATTCAGGAAAGCCCGAGCGAGGGTGAACCTGCGGCTCCGGCAATTCGTGGTACGATCACGATGCCTGACACCAAAGCTGAACTTAAGTTGACCATTCGCAAGAATACAGACCAGTCCATTCCTGCAAGCCATCTGATCGAAATGGTATTTACTTTACCGGATGATTTTGTTGGCGGTGCTGTCGACAATGTTCAGCGCATCACGTTCAAAGATACGGAACAGGCAGCAGGCAATCCGCTGATCGCTGTGCCCTCAAAGATTGCAGATAATTTCTTCATTATCTGGCTGAACGACGCAACAACGGCACAGGACACCAACTTGTCTCTCATGCGTCGTTTGCAGTGGATCGATATTCCGATCTCATACCGCAATGGTCGCCGTGCTCTCATCAGCCTTGAAAAAGGTGTGCCAGGTGAAAAAGTCTTCAACGACGTTCTTGGCGCAGGTTGATAACGATAGAACCTATTTAAATTTTAAATGAGATAAATTGAACCCCGCAAAAGCGGGGTTCATCGTTTTAATTATGAGATGATCGGCTTAAAAACTGCCGTGTTATTGGCCGCCATTGTTGCCGCCATTGCCATTGCTTCCATTAGAGCCGCCGGTCGATGGTTGGGTTGGACTGGTCGGAGTTTTACAGCCATGACGTTTCTGGAGGGCGATATTTGCTTTGGTTTGCGGTTTGTTCGCGAGTGTCGCGCAACTCGCTGGCGCGCCTTGCTCGGCCCTTAGTTCACGCAGAGTAGCTTCGGACATATCGGCTGAAAATGCGACACTACTGCTGAGAGCAGTAGTAATAAGTACAATTATACTCGAAATTTTGCGCATGTTTGCCCCACCATGAGAGATGTGTAATTTATATAATATCTAATTTTGCACATGATTATATTATGTGCCTAGTAATCAAGAATTAAAGATTTTTATAATTGTAAATTTACTTAAAAAAATGGTGGCGTTGAAATGGGGGAGGTTCGATCAAGTTTAATTAGGCATGCCAGTGTAACGGTAGCGATTTCGGATAAGAAGGCCACATCTCGTGGCCTTCTTATCAAATTTACGAATGCTGATTACTTCTTTTCGGAAAACGCCTTGATGGCTTTGGCAACTTCGGAAGCCGCCGTTTCAGCAGTATCAAAACCATTCAGCTCTACACTCTTGCGGCCTTCTGGAAGCTGCTTGTAAACGCGGAAGAAGGCTTCCAGACGCTGCTGTTCAATCTTTGGCAGGTCGGAAAGTTCTTTGATGTTGTCGTAGGTTGGGTCGATTTTCGAGGTTGGCACAGCGACGATCTTGTCGTCCTGCTCGCCACCGTCGATCATCTTCAAAACGCCGATTGGGCGAACCTTGATGATCGCGCCCGGTACGATTGGCTCACGGGTGTAAACAAGTGCATCCAGCGGATCGCCATCGCCTGCGAGTGTGCTTGTGATCGAGCCGTAATTGGCTGGATAGACAACCGGCATCGACTGATAGCGATCAACGATGATGTGGCCGGTCTTGTCGTTGATTTCGTATTTGGTGAAGCTGCCCTGTGGGATTTCGATAGCAGTGAAGAATTCTTTTCCGTCCTGCTCTTTCTGCGGATAGTCGAGATAAGAGACATATTCAGACGCAGATACAGCAGTAGCAGCAGTAAGAGCGAGCGTTGCGGCAAGCAGGAGCTTTTTCATAGCATGACCTTTAAGGCTTCGGTGAAATACGACCTGTTGCCTAAAGACATTGCATTACAGATATTTGACGGTTTTTTATCAGTTGGATGACACATAACGAAACTGCCGCAAATGGTTTCCCAATCGCGGCAGTAGAATGGTATCAAAATAGATAGGTTTAAGCGTTGGCTTCCTCGACATGGGTCAATGCCTTGTGCTGTTTGAAAGCTGCTGCCTTGACCGCAGCCTGCACCTTTTCAAAGGCACGGACTTCAATCTGGCGTACACGTTCACGGCTGATACCAAATTCACCGGAAAGGTCTTCCAGTGTCATTGGGTCTTCCGACAGGCGGCGTGCCACAAAGATACGGCGCTCGCGTTCATTGAGCGAATCCATAGCCTGTTCGAGCAATGAGCGGCGGCTTTCCAGCTCGTCCTGTTCTATCAGAACCTGTTCCTGACTGCTGCTGTCATCGACCAGCCAGTCCTGCCATTCGCCAGATTCACCTTCCGCTGCACGCAGCGGCGCATTGAGCGAAGCATCACCCGACAGACGGCGGTTCATGGAAACCACTTCATCTTCGCTGACCTTCAACTTGGTCGCGATCTGCTTGACCTGATCAGGGTTTAGATCGCCGTCATCAAGCGCCTGAATCTTGCTCTTCATCTTGCGCAGATTAAAGAACAGGCGCTTCTGATTGGCAGTCGTGCCCATTTTCACGAGGCTCCACGAGCGCAGGATATACTCCTGGATCGAAGCCTTGATCCACCACATTGCATATGTGGCAAGGCGGAAGCCGCGTTCTGGTTCAAAGCGCTTGACCGCCTGCATCAGGCCGACATTGCCTTCGGAGATAACTTCGCCGATTGGCAAGCCATAACCGCGATAGCCCATGGCGATCTTCGCCACGAGACGAAGATGGCTCGTCACCAGCTTATGCGCAGCCTTTGGATCAGTATGTTCATGATAACGCTTCGCCAGCATGTATTCTTCCTGCGGCTGAAGCATTGGAAAGCGACGAATTTCTTCCATGTAACGGGTTAGGCCACCGTCACCGGATGTAATGCTTGGAAGACTAGAACGGGCCATTGAGCACCCTCCTTTATAGTTTCAGGTTCCCGTATGGCAAACCTGTCGCGCTGGCTGCCTCCTGCACTTCCCTCGCGAACTTACATATATAGGCACGATTTTGGCGAAAACACGATCTCTAACCTCATGAAACAATGTGTCACTAGAATGTGAACACTCGTCATTTCTGAGAGGCTGCATCAATTGCTGTTACAGCCTTGTTTCGAGATCGCGTTTTCGCCCTCAAAGCATAATCTTTACAGACCTCTTCGCGGGATCTGAAACTGTGAGAACTTACAGCTTTATGTAGAGTGCTTGCGAAAATTTTCCAGCAATTGCTCCATATCTTCAGGCAGATCAGCCTCAAAACGCATGATTTCGTCGGTCGTTGGATGCGTGAATGCCAAAAGCCAAGCGTGTAGCGCCTGACGCTGGAAACCATTCACGGCGTTTTTCAATGGCTCTGGCAGTTTATTGGCTTTGGTCTTGTAAGCGCCGCCGTAATCCATGTCGCCGACAAGCGGATGACCGATATGGGCCATGTGAACGCGAATCTGATGCGTGCGCCCTGTTTCAAGGCGGCATTCCACCAGTGATGCAAGTGATGTTGCATCTTCTTGCGGCGCGAACTTCTCGAGTGTTGAATAATGCGTAATGGCGTGGCGTGCGTCTTCGCGGTCTTCTTTAACGACCGCTTGCTTGGTGCGGTCGCGATGTGAGCGGCCAAGATGGGCGTCGATATAGCCCTGCGGACGTTCGGTCATGCCCCAGACGAGCGCTTTGTAAGCGCGTTCGAGATCGCCGGTGCGTCCATGATCGGCAAACTGGTCGCTTAAGTGGCGATGTGAGTGGTCGTTTTTGGCCACAACCATGACGCCGCTGGTGTCTTTGTCGAGACGATGGACAATACCCGGACGACGCACGCCGCCAATGCCCGACAAGCTATCGCCACAATGATAGATGAGAGCATTCACAAGCGTTCCCGTCCAGTTGCCGTTGCCCGGATGGACAACCAGGCCTGCGGGCTTGTTGATGACGATGAGATCATCATCCTCATAGAGAATATCCAGTGGGATGTTCTCGCCTTGCGGGTCGGCAGGTTCAGGCTCTGGCAGCACGATGGTAATCTTCATGCCTTCGCGCAGCTTTTGCTTTGCGCCACTGGCAGGAACATCATCGATGGTCACATGACCATCAGCAATCAGGGACTGGACGCGACTGCGGGAGAGTTCCGGCCCCAATGCTGCGGCCAGCCACTGGTCTAATCTTTTGCCCGCAGCGTCTAGGTCGGCAATTAGTTCTTTCAATTGTCTCTTCCCTTCGTTATCACGCGCCCACGCGGGTGCATGAACCGGAGTCATTTAATGCAGGATCCACACTATCCGAAATATCAGAATCAACAGGATTCTGGATATCAGGACTATCAGCAGGGCTATTACCCGGACCAACAACAACCGGAACCCCCGCTTGATCCAGCGATGGAGAAAGTCCGTCGTAAGATGGTGCGGCTGCTTGCAGTTTCCATCGGTGTTATGTTGATTGGTCTTATGGCTGTGCTTGTCGCCGTTGTCTACAAGATCAATCGCGCACCGGATGCTTCCGAGACAGAAGTTGCGCGTTCAGACATTCCGGGACAGGTTTCTGCACCCATCAAGGTGGAGCCGCCGAAGCTGATCGAATCGCAGATCGATTTGACGCCGGGCACGCGTCTTCTATCGCAGAGCCTGTCTGGTGATCAGCTTTCGCTGGAAACGCTTCTGCCAGATGGCGGCACGGAACTCATCATTTATGATTATCGTGAATCGCGCATTCTCGGGCGTATCAAGCTCGGTAATGTCGAATAGTTTTGGATATGGGCGACTGAATTCTCGCCCTTTTCATTGCGTGCGACGCGTCTTATATTAGCAAGCGCTGCTTGCGCCCATCGTCTAGCGGTTAGGACGGCGCCCTCTCACGGCGCAAACAGGGGTTCGATTCCCCTTGGGCGTACCAACACTTTCCATGATTGATGGTGACGTTCGACAACAAGGGAAGCCTCGTTGTCGAACGTCATATTCCCTTATTGCAATACCAACTACCTGTAGAATCTTGACAACATTTAATTCGCTGCCCGTCCAAATAGTAATATTGGCAGTTTTCATCAAGCGGCGAGTAGGTTTTGGCTCCGGCTTTGCTGATATTGCCCAATACGATCAGACTGAAAATGATGAATAGTAATACGGTTTTTCTCATATCGGTTTTCGTTATAAAAATTTTATCGTATTCTTAAAAACACGTATAAAAATATATACCTAGTGTTGCGCAACGGGTAGAGCACTCAAGTGGGTTTCCTCCTCGTCCCATGCAGGCCATAGAATTTGCATTCTTGTCTTTTATTGAATCCTTCGCTTCTGCGAAGCCGACATACGAAATACATAAAGAACTCAATATTGCTGCAAACATAATAAATTTACGCATTATAGCATCCTCTCATTCGTGAAGTCATTGTTAAACCCTATATTGTAAGACTCTTAAATCAATTCCAACTTTTGATGACCAAATAAAAGGGATGAATTCCGACGATTTTACTTATTGTCCACCGCGAAACCTTTCAGTTGCTATCTAAAAGGTTCAAGCGTTTTGTATATGTCGGGGGAGGGTGGAATGATCGAGGCCTATATCGGATCTGCTGTATTCAGCGCAGGCGTTTATCTCATGTTGCGACGGACGCTACGAAGAAAGCGTCTTGTGATCGCTATAAGTATCTTTCTAATGCTATGCGCCGCATTTACTGTGTGGTTTATCAATACAGGTGGCCATTATGGGATTATGGGCACAAATGGCATTGATCCGGATTGGGCGCGCAAATAGAGTGATGGTGGAAATATAGTTTTCGTGTCGTGTTGCTATCCCAACTTTCCCGATAGAAATATCCGATTAATTGATGAGTAGGTGTCCAAGATGTTCCGCTTCACACGTGTATGTGCCGCGCTAATCGCAGCAACTGCGTTAATGACGGCTGAAGTTCAGGCCTGTACCCGGATTGTTTATCACGGAGAGCAAGGGCGCGTCCTTACTGGCCGGAATATGGACTTCAGAGACCCGATGGTCAGTAATTTCTGGGTCTTCCCGCGTGGGATGAAACGCAATGGCGAAGCCGGCTCACGCTCGAAGGAATGGACGTCGAAATATGGAAGCCTCGCGGTGTCGGGCTATGATATTTCGACGGTTGACGGCATGAATGAGGCTGGACTGAATGCTAGCCTTTTGTGGCTGAACGCAACGCAGTTCCCAAAAGATGACAATGCGACACCGCGCATGTCTTTGGCAATATGGGCGCAGTTTTATCTGGATCAGTTCGCGACCGTAGCTGAGGCAGTAGAATATACACGTAACCAGCCGTTTGACGTGGTGAGTGGGGAAGTTCCCGGTCGCCCGGGCAGTCTCGCGCCCCTGCATCTGACACTGTCCGATCCTTCCGGAGACAGTGCTGTGTTGGAGTGGATCGACGGAGAGCTGAAAATCCATCATGATCGTTCTTATCAGGTGGTTACAAATGACCCGCCGTTTGATTTCCAGCTTGCTAATCAAAAATATTGGAGCGCTCTCAATTTGTTGAGCTTCCTTCCGGGGAGTGGGCGATCGGAAGATCGGTTTGTGCGTGCAGGATTTTACGTCAATGCCGTAACGCAAACCGAAGATCCAAGGATTGCCGCTTCTGCTGTGTTTAGTGTGATCCGCAATGCTTCGGTTCCTTATGGCGTCAGCCTACCTGATGCACCGAACCTCTCTACAACTCGCTGGCGTGTTGTGGCCGACCAGAAGAGTTTGACCTTTCATGGTGAGTCGGCGACATCACCGAATGTTTTCTGGGTTGATCTCAAAAAACTTGATTTCTCAGAAGGCGCAAAGGTGCTGAAGCTCGACCTTGGCGTTGATATGAGCCGTGTGCTCGTCGGAGAAGCCTCTGGTGCGTTTGTTGAGGCAAAGCCGTTTGCTTTCCAGGCGGCAGAATAAATCACTGCCTTAAAGGAGGTGACGAGTGCCGATAAGCGTCGGCCTCGTCTGTCAGAGGTAAGCATTCTTTCGAAAAGATGTCGCATGCGCCAGCTGTGCAATGTCTCTTGTAGATCTGGTGCGTGCTTGATGTGATTGGATAATGAAAGCGATCAGAAAAAAGAACTGGTGCCTTTCGGCTATTCTATCGCTGATTTTTGGTGCTTTTACAGCCGTACTCTTTTTCTATTTGGTTTTTTTCGGTGTGGGAAATGACGGATAGCTTGTCATATTCTGCGTTTACACCGCACCCGTCGCGCTCATTTTTGGCATGTGGGGGCTTCTTTTACTGGCGGAGCTTCGTTGCAGTTGTGGGAATTTTCCTTGCATTTTCGCCCCTCCTTTATTTGTAAAAGAAGGGACTGCGTCGCTTGATTTTCGTCGCTTTAGCTAAAATGCTTGGGGAGATGTTGATCAATCCAGTTGCGAAAATTTGCAACTGGCGCGTCTTGAGTGCATAATCAATCTATGAGTGAATCGCACAAGAAGCCCGATTATGAGCAGGAGTTGAGGCAGGCAGGCGTTCGTATTACGCGGCCTCGTCGGATTATCCTGAATATTCTAACCGAGACCGAAGACCACCCGGATGCATTAGAGATTTTCAGGCGTGCGGTTGTAATCGATAGCAGCATTTCGCTATCGACCGTCTATCGCACGATGAAACTGCTTGAAGAACTGGGCGCTATTCATCGCCATGCATTTGCGGGCGGGCCATCGCGGTTCGAGCAAGCAAGCGGCGCACATCATGATCATATCATCGATATGGATTCAGGCGACGTCGTTGAATTTCGTTCTGATAAAATTGAAAAGCTTCAGGATGAGATCGCGCGGGAACTCGGTTATGAGATCGTGCATCATCGTCTTGAACTTTATTGCAAAAAAATCAAATCCTAATGGAACTAATTTTAGCGACAAGCGTTTTTTTGATATGAAGGTCGCAACCCGCCCCGCAAGCGGCCTTCATCGTTCACTTCAACCTCCCCGTATGAGGTGAACAGCGAGAATGCCGCGCAGAAGCCCCCGCTATGCCGCTGGCGTTCCGCATTTTCTAAAGAAAAGCCGTTGTGATAGAGGATCACAACGGCTTTTCTTTTGCCAGATAATTCAGATGAGAAATAACGATCAGGAGTCGAATTGCTCAGCGGGCACGGTCAGCGTGTAAACCGCGCCATTGCCATCAACCCTATACTCAGCTTGGCCTCCAACTGATGCGGGTACTATGCGCTGGAGAACTGCACTGCCAAAGCGGGGATCGTGTTTGATTTCCGGCATGGACGGATTTGTCTCTTCCCAATGGAAGATCAGCTCTTCGTCGCCTTTATCGTTGCGCTGGACCTTCGCAGATATGACAACGCGGCCATAAGGAATAGAGAGGCCGCCGAACGATGTTGCGTTGATAATCAACTCATGCAGCGCCAAGCCGACATGCAGGGCCGCACCGGGGAATAGATAAGGATTATCTCCATTGATCGTCAGGCGTTCATCGGAGACGTCGATATATTTTTCGATTTGTGAATGCACGAGATCAAGGAAAAGCGCGCCATGCCAATTGGAATCGGTGACGAGATCCTGAGAGTAAGAAAGAGACTGAATACGTCCGCGAAATTTAAGCAGGAAGTCGTCAACGCTATCAGTGAAGCGTGCCGTTTGGCTCGCAATGCTTTGGACAATGGCCAACAAGTTTTTTGAACGGTGGCTGACTTCGCGCAACAGTGTCTTTAACACCTGTTCGCGACGTTTCAGTTCGCTAATTTCCAGTGCCGTTGTTACCAGACCAACGACGGTTCCATCCGCATCACGGTCGCAATCGATGTAGAACTCGATCCACCGAAGTTTATCTCCGTCATTGATCGCCAGTTCAACATTTTGCGCCGTGCCGGTTTCTAAAGCTGCCCGCTTTGCATGTTCCAGACGGGACATGGAAGTTGAGAAAATGAAATCACAATCCTGCCCGCCGGCTTTCCACTTTTCTTGCCAATAAGGCGGAATATTTTCACCCCATGTATAAAGCAGATCAGGCGATTGATAGAGGACGCAGATATTGCTGTTTCTCACAGCGCCCAATAGTGCGCGAAGGCGGGATGAATCTGTTTCGATATTTTTGCGGGAAGAGTTAGGTGTTGTCATGAATGCCTCAACTGCCGCCCGTTATCGAGTACAAATGGTTGAAGGAATGATAAAAATATCGATTTTTGTATCATGCTGTTTCCAGCAAGCAGTTGCACAATGCAAATACACGAAAAAAAGCTGGATAAAAGAATTTGATTTTTAAGGTCGATAATCACGCCGTCGCGAGAAGCGAGACGGCGTGAAGTGTTTGAAAAACGAAAGGGGTTAAGTCTCCTCTCGCAATCGCTTGTTAGGCTTTTCGAACCACCGAGGCGATAAGCGAAATAACCAACAGTGCTAGAAATACGAAGAACAGTATCTGCGCAATACCGGCCGATGCACCGGCAATGCCACCAAATCCGAGAGCGCCTGCTACAAGAGCTACGACGAGAAATACGAGAGCATAATAAAGCATTTTGGGTCTCCTCTGTGTTCATTGAAAGAGAAACGTCCCATCTATGCTTTTGGTTCCTCGAAATAGACAATTTGAAGGTCCAGACCTCAAAAAAATCACACTTTTTCAAGCGGATGACTTTTGTTTAAAGCAAATTTCCCCTGTGAAGACTATTCTTCGCAGGGGGGATAAGCTTACGGACTATAATTGTTCTTTAAGCAGCTGCTTCGGCAGATTCTTCAAAAAACAAAGCCTGACTGATCAAAGCTTTTACCATGTCGGGGTTGAATGGTTTGGTTACAAGGAAGGTTGGCTCTGGACGCTCGCCGGTTAGCAGACGTTCTGGGAAAGCCGTGATGAAAATCACAGGAATCGTGCCGTCCGTCAGAATTTCATTGACCGCGTCAATACCCGAACTGCCATCAGCAAGCTGAATATCAGCAAGCACCATCCGTGGTCGTTCCTTGTTGTAAAGCGCGACAGCTTCGTCCTTCGTGCGCGCAATTCCAACAACCTCATGGCCGAGGCTTTCAACCATCTGCTCAATATCCATCGCGATCAACGGCTCATCTTCGATGATCATGATGCGCGTGGCGACCTGCTTCGAAATTTCCGTCGAGGCGGATGCGAGGATAGAGCTGAATTCTTTTTCGTTCAACTCTAGGATTTCAGCGGCTTCGCGATCATTAAAGCCTTCCACCGCGACCAATAGAAATGCCTGGCGTGGCAATGGTGCTATAACAGAGAGATTGCGCGCTGCCTGCTTTTCCCAGGCAAATTGGGACGCAGGTTCAGGCACCTGCACGGATGCCGTTTTGTACAGATTGCAGAACAGGCGATAGAGCGCGATCCGATCTGCGGAGGACGGAGGGAAGATGCTGATATCTGCAATCAAAGCTTCCAGCGTCGCTGCAACATAGGCATCGCCAGAAGCCTGCGTGCCAGTAAGCGCGCGCGAAAAGCGGCGGAGATAGGGAAGGTGCGGCGCAATACGCGTCGATAACGTCATGATTATAAAGCTCCTCATTGCCGCAGTTTTCGTTCTTTTCACATCGATCTGTAGGGCCGAAGCCTTGGGATCAATGTTATAGAGCGCGGCATTATGTTAGTGAAAACTACAGTCGGTGGAAAAAGTTCCATGCGATGAGCATTATTTGTGGAACTTATTGAATGTTGCCGCATTAAGCCATCTGAGTAGGAGCTGGATAATTGATAAAACGGCGAAATGCCTAGATTGAAGAAGAGATGACAGAAAAAAAACACCTTCATGCGAACGGGGCCGGTATCCGGCTCAACGGGCGCGTCCAGAAGGACATTTTAGGACCGAACTGTGAGGTCGGTCTTAAATTGAAAGCGCTTTATAGCTCGATACAAGACGAGAGCATTCCAGATCGTTTTCTCGATTTGTTGGAAAAACTCGATCAGGCTGAACAGGAGAGTACGCGTGAGCACAGCACTGGTTCCGTCGGCTGAGGAGATGGCGCAGTTCAAGCGCGAGCTTCTCGCGTCTTTGCCCAGTCTGCGCGCATTTGCAGTGTCATTGATCGGTCAACATGACCGTGCCGATGATCTTGTCCAGGACACGATTATGAAAGCCTGGGCTAAACAGGAATCGTTTGAGTTAGGCACGAATATTAAGGCCTGGCTTTTTACGATTCTACGAAACGAGTTTTATACCCAGATGCGCAAACGGGGTCGTGAGGTGCAGGATACGGATGGCGTATTCAGCGATCAGCTCGCTGTGCACCCTTCGCAATATGGCACGCTTGATTTGCAGGACTTTAAAGTAGCCCTCGAGCAACTTCCTGATGATCAGCGTGAAGCGATCATCCTGATTGGTGCGTCGGGTTTTGCTTATGAAGAGGCTGCCGAGATTTGCGGTTGTGCTGTTGGCACTATTAAAAGCCGGGTCAGTCGTGCGCGCACGCGTTTGCAGGAAATATTGCAGATCGATGGCGAAGGGGACTACGGTCCTGATGCCAGCTCTTCCCGCGCTACTTTGAGAAGCTTTGCTTAATCATTTAATCATGGCTACTTGAACAAAATGTTTTGCTCGTGTTTGCTTATCAAACCAGCGTCAGAAACCTGTGATGGTTTTCGACGCTGGTTTGCAGATTCTAAGCCAGAGCATATTATTTCGATCATGGATTGACCTTTGCCATCATCTTTTTCCAGCGGCCTGTTAAAACCATCCATACGACCGATAGCCGTTATCGTATCGTTAAGTTTGGTGCTGTTGTCTGCTTTGATCACATTGTTCTTGTCAGCGGGCGTGAACAATCAAATTGTTGATATTTCGAAGAATTTCGAACTGCGCGAGCAGGTCGGAAAAGTGACGCGTATTGCTTATAATATTGAAATGAGCCGTCGGGGTTATCTGCTGACTCTGGATGATGCCTATCTCGACCTTTATCAGCGCTCGATTGTAAATATTGATCAGACCCTCTCCGATCTTGGCGTTTTAACAAAAGATAACCCGCAACAGGACGGTCGACTGAAAACCATCAAGGCGCTGGTCGAGCATGCACATGACGATGTGCGTCAAACAATTGATCTCGCCAAGGCCGGAAATGTTCAGGAAGCGATAAAGAAAGTGCGCAGTGATGAGGGCAAAGTCCTCATGGATCAGCTCACCGAAACTGTATCGCAATTCATCGCGACGGAAGAACAGGAACTGACCGAACGCAATGCACATATAGATGCCATGCGTTATTGGATGACGGCTGCCTCCGTGGTGGCGCTGATCTCTGGTGCAATCCTCGCATTTCTGCTTTTTTCGCGTGTTCAGAGAGTTGTTCGTGCGTTGTTTGAAGGACAGTCAGTCCTGTTATCGCAAAAAGAACTGCTCGAAGAGCGGGTGAGGGAGCGCACCGCGGAATTAGAACACGAGCGATCGATTGCAGAACGCGAACGGCACCGCGTGGAAATATTATTGCAGGATTCCAATCATCGCATTGGCAATTCGCTCGCAACAGTTTCATCCCTGCTTGGGCTTCAATTGCGCCAAACGAGAAGCGTGGAAGCCCGCGCTGCACTCTCTGCTGCGCGTGATCGTGTTCAGACAGTTTCAACAGCCCATCGCAGATTGCGCTTGGGCGAAGATATGGAATCGACCCGCGTTGATGAGTTTCTGGAAACGGTGATTGAGGATATTCGCCATGCAATCGGCGAAGATCGCAAGATAAGCTTTCAGACGGATCTGGCTCCGCTTGATCTGAAAGCGCGTGACGTTACGACGATTGGTATTATTCTAGGTGAACTGATTACCAATGCTATCAAGCATGCATTCAAAGGCCAGCAAGAAGGCATAATATCCGTCAGCTTTAAACACGACGCTGAAAACGGCGTGCCGATTTTGATCGTTGAAGATAACGGGATTGGCTTGCAACAAGACGAAGCAGCCAGTGCTAAGGAGCAAACTGGCTTGGGTACGCTGGTTGTTGAACAGCTTTGTATGCAGTTTGGTGAGAAGCCCGTTTATTCAGCTTGCGAAAACGGATCAGGCACCCGCGTCATAGTCCGGCTTTCTGGGCTTAGAGAGCATGATAAAGACGCAATTAGTGAGACATCAAAATAAAAAAGCTCCCGCTTAAAATTTGCGGGAGCCTCTTATTTTCAGCGCTTCTTTTTGTCTGAGAGCAGGCTAACGAGAGCAAGGCCTGCGAGTGGCAAGGCCACAGCCAGAATAGGGCGCTTCAAAATAGATGGCACTGTTGCGATTGCTGCAGTGGCCATCAAAGCGGACTTATCGGCCTCAATACGTCGCTTGCGCCTTTTTTCCTCAGCTGCGGCCTGAATTTTCAGAACAGCCAGAATGAGCAGAGCAACGATGAGCGAAAGCCCCGCAAGAATGAGCGCTGCAATTGGTCCACCATAATTCTCAGCGAGGGCAAGAAAAGCTGCAACGCATAGGAATACAACTGCAATCAGGCCGAAGATTGCAACCGCCGCCCCGAAAATGGCTGCTCTTTTTGCTCGTCCGGTGAGAAGTTTGATCTCGTCACCGGCGAGAGTTGCCACGACTGGCGCTAAAAGCTTCAGCATGGCAGCATTCAGCGACGCGAGAGGAGAGCTAAGAGATAGCCTACGCCAACTGCGGTTGCGAGCGAAGCGATTGGTCGTGCGCGCACTGTTTCAGTCAGTTGAGCTTCAACGTCCTGCGCTTTGTTTTTTAAATCACCAACGACGTCTTCGCTCTGAATGTAGGCGCTCTTGTAGGTTTCTTTTGCTGTGCGTTTTGCATCACGAACGGTCTGCGAGCCAAGATTGGTAAGGGTCGCAGCGATTGCAGCAATATCTTCCTTAAGCTGCTCGACCTGAGCCTGAAGGTCGTCTGTTGTCGAATCCGTCAGTGCGTCTTCGATTGTTTCTTCGATCTTCCGCGTGCTGGTTGTTCCGCGCGCCATGTCAGGCCTCCTGTTCGATCACTGGTCTTTGGATTTTAAAGTTCGACCAGTATAACGCCTATTGAGGCCCAATGGTTGCATGCAAAGCAGCATATCGGCAACAGAATGTGTCATGAACTATCTGGCATGGTAAATGCGCCAGTGATAACCACTATCTTAAAGGCGTGCTCTTAGAGCGTGTCGCATTTATTCGTATCCACAGCGCTCGCTCTAAGTCCTCGTTCTTACGCATGCCGTTATCGGAAAACCGGTTCCCACTTTTCCGCGACATGCTTTAGGCGAAAAGCAGATACGCAGCGCCGATCAGAACTATTGCAGCCAGTCCATAATGTGAGGGTTTCAGCAGTGGCTGGGGTGCAGGCAACGGGTCATCATTGCCAGCCATTGCAGTGCGTGCTGCGTTTTCGAGCGTTTGAATGTCTTTAAACATCATCGGTGTGCCCTCCACAAGCCTATAGCAGATCCGTGCATTTCAATTGAAATATCGGTTTGTCTGTTATTTTCGTATCAGGTCTGATTTGAAGTGCTTACGCAATAGCTATTTCTACGCAGTTGCCTTTTCTAAATACCCAAAAAATAGGGAAAATGCCGCATTTGATGAAACATGACTTGCATCATCATGTTAATGAGAGTTAAGAAAAGGCCGATCAAGCGCCTCGATGGTCTGCATGGATGATCTGTCATGTGCGCTTGAACCTGAACAATCAAAAGGCGATCAAGATGACTGGTTTTTGGCGAAAGAGCTTCACTGCTGCGGCGATGGGTGTTGGGCTGCTGGCATTTGTAGGTTCTGCGGCTGCGCAAAATACGGTTGAGCCTTCCACGGCCAACCCAGCGGCTACAAGCCCGGCACCGACCACTCCCGCACCTGCTGCACCCGCCGCAAATGAACCAGTTACACCCGCACCAGCAACGCCTGATGCATCACAGGCGCCAGCGGCACAAGCACCGGCAGCACAGGCACCCGCTGCTCCTGCTGCTGAGCAGCCAGCGGTAGCTACGCCGCCAGCTCCAGCTACAGCACCGGTAAGTGAAGGAGCGTCAGCGCCACAGACGGCACCTGAAGTCGCCCAGCCTGTCACATCGGCTGAAGCAGCACCAACCGCGGCGCCAGCTTTCGTGTTGCCACATGACCTTTCGCCTTGGGGCATGTTCATGGCTGCCGACTGGGTAGTCAAGTCTGTGATGATCGGTCTTGCTATTGCTTCGCTTGCTACATGGACAATCTGGGTCGCCAAGTCGCTTGAACTTGCTGGCGCGCGCAGCCGTGCCAAGCGTGCGCTGAAGGTCATTGGCCATTCCGCGACGCTTGCTGAAGCGGTTCGTTCGCTTGATGGTGTGAAAGGTCCAGCGTCAATTCTTGTGCGTGCAGCAGAAGACGAAGTCCGCCTGTCTGGACCGGCATTGTCTCGCGCTGGTGGCGATGGCCTTAAAGAACGTGTGTCCTCGCGTCTGTCACGTATCGAAGCAAAAGCCGGACGCCGTCTTTCAAAAGGTACTGGTATTCTGGCAACCATCGGTTCAGTTGCACCGTTTGTTGGTCTCTTCGGCACCGTTTGGGGTATTATGAACTCGTTCATCGGTATCAGTCAGGCGCAGACAACCAACCTTGCGGTTGTTGCTCCAGGTATCGCTGAGGCGTTGCTCGCAACGGCTATCGGTCTTGTTGCGGCTATTCCGGCGGTTGTTATCTATAACGTTTTTGCACGCTCTATCACAGGCTACCGCTCGCTGCTCGCTGATGCGGGTGCAGGCGTTGAGCGTCTTGTAAGCCGCGACTATGACTTCAGGACCGCTGGTGTGTCTGAAGGCAAGCTACACGCTGCGGAGTAAGCAAAATGGCTGGTAGAATTCGCGAAGGCGGTGGCGACGATCTGGAGCTTAATCACGAAATCAATGTGACGCCGTTCATCGACGTTATGCTGGTTTTGTTGATCATCTTCATGGTCGCTGCCCCACTGGCAACGGTTGATATCAATGTTGATCTTCCTGCGTCGAGTGCAACACCTGCACCACGTCCCGATAAGCCGATCTATGTGACGCTCAAGGATGATCTGACTGTTAGCGTCGGCAATGATACGGTTGTGCGTGAAGCGCTTGGCCCGAAGCTTGATGGTGTGTCTGAAAATAACAAGGAAGCACGTGTGTTTCTGCGTGCGGACAAAACTGTTGGCTATGGCGAACTGATGCGCGTGATGAACCTGCTGCGTGAAGCGGGCTATCTTAAGATCGCACTTGTTGGGCTTGAAACCATTGGAGCCCCGGATGGGGCTGCCCCAACACCTGCTTCTGAATCAGCACCTGCAACACAGGGAGCTCAGTAATGAACAGGCTTCCGCCCGAACACCCCCCCATTAAGAACGTGGCGTCAACTGATAGCCATCATCACTCCTTTTGGCGTGATGCAGGGCGGTGGATCGGTGCGGGCGTGATTGTTCTGACAGTTCATGCTGCCGGTGCTTATGCTATCAGTGTGAGCCAGGACGATGATCAGCCGGATGGTGCACAAGTTGCAGCCATGGTGGTTGAGATTGCGCTCGAGCCTGAAGCGCCAATGGAAGATGTAGCATCAGTAGCGCCGCAGCAGGAGACTGCTGTGGAGCCTGAAGAGCAGGCCGAACCGGAACCGGTTCCTGAAGAGATTAAGGAACCTGAACCGGAACCTGAGCCAGAACCTGTTGAAGAACCCGAAGAAGTCATTCCGGATGTGGTTGAAGCTCCGAAGCCTGAAGTGGCTGTGCCTCTGCCTGTCGAAAAGCCTGAGCCGAAGGTTGAAAAGCCAAAGGTTGAGAAGCCGAAAGTCGAAAAGCCCAAGCCGGTAAAGAAGGTTGAAAAGCCGAAGCCCAAGAAGGCTGAGAAGGCTGTTGAAACCCGCGAAGCCAGCGCTCCGCGCATGGATGTGGATTCAGGTGCAAAGCCGGTTGCCAATCGCCGTGGGGATAACAATGCCTCTGCCGGTGTTAGTTCTAACAAGTGGCAGTCCAAGCTTTATGCGCATTTGCTACGTCGCACACGTTCTTTGCAGCGTCAGGCTGGAAGAGGCGTAAAGGGTACGGCGCAGGTTGCGTTTGTAGTTGATCCATCGGGCAACATTCTATCCGTGAGACTTGCCAGTTCATCGGGTAATCCGATGGTTGATGAACTCGCAGTTCAGGCTACGCGCAATTCATCGCCGGTGCCTGCGCCGCCTGCTGCAATTGCCAAGCCACGAATGCCAATTACGGTGCCTATTCAGTTCAAATAGGTTGCGCTGTATTTGTCAGAAGTACGGCAACCCTGAAACAATCAGGGTTGCCTTTATGAACATCTAAGTTATTGACCGTAGATGTCGCACATTGACGCAATTTCATACATTCTTTTTCTTGCTTCTGCACCAGTCGGACCTGGAATATTCGCCAAACCGGAATTCAGCCAATAACTGGCCTTTAATTCTGGTGTGCATGCTGGCAGCCCATCATGTGCCTGGCTTGCGTAGGTAGATAAAAAAGTAACGGCTGCAGCGGAAAACATCGTAGTTAATCTCATTGTGATTTTCTCCTCATAATCAAATGAATATACATTGCTTAAAATTTGCGATTGTCGATCTCGACGTAGATTATTTTTAAACAACCTGTAGCTAGCGGTCGTTATAGCGACGCTTTAATAGTTTCGATTGCTCAGCTGTAATTGCAATGCCTTCAGATCAACCAAACTACATTGGGATCTAATCACGTCCATTTTTTGCGAAGCCGCCGCTGCTATTTCTGGGTTTTCGTTTTTTGTGTCATGGACAGCAATCCAATAATTAGCATGTTCTTCTGAGGTACATGCGCGTAGCGACTCTTGCGCTTGGCAGGCGAATGAAAAAAGGACAGTTACGGCAGTTGCAGATAATATTGTAATTAACTTCACTGTAAATTTCCCTCATTGATTGACTAATATTGCAATTAAGGAGGCTATATATTTTTACCCATTTTAAAATACCTACTTATACATAGGTATTTTATGGGTATTTATTAGAGGGTGCTATTCGGATGAGAGCGCTACTGCTGGCAACAGACGTGATGCCTTGCGGGCTGGTAGAAAGCCAAAAACAAGTCCGGTCGCGAATGCGCATGTAAAGGCGAGCAAGACAGGACCGGCGCTGAAGGCCACGGCTACACCTGCAAAGGATATAAGCGTCGCTGCTCCCACCCCAAGTATCACGCCGAATGCGCCGCCGATTGCAGATACGGTCAGAGCTTCCGTGATGAACTGGAGGAGAATGTCGCGTCTTCTCGCACCTGTTGCCATACGGACACCGATTTCACGCGTGCGCTCGGTTACACTGACGAGCATGATATTCATCACGCCAATGCCACCGACCAGAAGCGAGATTGCGGCTACCGATCCCAGAAACAGCGTCAGGGTCGAACCCATGGCCGCCGCATCGTCTCGAATAGACGACATATTGGTAATCATCGTGTCACGCTGTTTATGGCGGTGATCAAGCAGTTCCTGAATCTGATCCTGCGTTGTGTCGATCAGGTCTGCATCTTTGACCTGTACCGTAATGGTGCGGACATATTTTTGGCCAAAGAGCCGGAGGTTGCCGGTTGAGAGCGGTACGACGACCACATCGTCCTGATCGGAACCACCAAAGCCTGCGCCCTTCGATTCCAGAGTACCGATTACTTGAAACGGGATTTTCTGGATTAGAATATATTGGCCAATGGGGTTGGAGCCATCTGGGAACAGCGTTTTGACCAGGGTGGAACCAAGCACTGCAACTGGCGCATAGGATTCCATGTCATGCGGCGTAATAAAATCGCCGGTGTCGATCTTCCATGATTTGGCTTCAGAGAAGGCTGCCACCGTGCCATTGGCTTGTGATTGATAATCGACATTGCCACGTCTTAGCGTAACGCTGCCAGTGACTTCGGGCACGGCGGTTTTCACATTGGGCAACTGCAGGATGGCATCGGCATCTTCTGGCACTAGGGTTGCCACAGAACCTGAGCCTCGGAAACCGGGCATAGAAGGACGAATCAAAACAAGGTCGGTGCCCATCGCATTGATGCGATCGAGAATCGAATTTTGCGCGCCGGTACCGATTGCCAGCATTGTCACAACAGAACTCACGCCGATGATGATGCCGAGCAATGTCAAAACCGTGCGGAAGATGTTGGCACGTAACGCGCGCATTGCCATTTTGACCGCTTCGGAAATATCGGCGATATGCGCCGCACCGCTTTGCGTGACTTGTTGGAGGTTTTTGGGTGCCTCGGTGTTCGGGATTTCATGCTTGGTCGTATCGGACAGAATCTGGCCGTCGCGAATTTCAATCAGGCGGTCAGCGCGTTCTGCGACTTCGCGAGCGTGGGTTATGACGATGATCGTATGACCTTGTTCGTGCATCGAGCGCAAAAGCGCCATAACGTCTTCGCCGCTCTGGCTATCGAGCGCACCAGTTGGTTCGTCGGCGAGGATAATCCGGCCACCGTTCATTAATGCGCGCGCGATGGAAACACGCTGCTGCTGACCACCGGAAAGCTGGTTGGGGCGATGGTCCAAGCGGTCGCCAAGCTTGAGCGTATCAAGAAGTGCAGCCGCGCGTTCGTGACGCTCTGCAGCTGGCATGCCTGCATAGATCGCGGGAACTTCGACATTCTCAAGCGCGGTCGATGTGGCAATCAGATTATAGCTCTGAAACACGAAGCCGAAGGTGCGGCGGCGTAGGCCTGCCAGTTCATCGGCATCGAGTGTCGAGACATCCTCGCCATCAAGCAGATATTCACCACCACTAGGACTATCGAGGCAGCCCAGAATATTCATCAGGGTTGACTTGCCAGAACCAGACGCACCTTTGATGGCAACGAATTCGCCCGCGCGAATATCGAGTGTGATGCCGTGCAGAACCTCAACCGCGAGATCGCCATTGTGATAGGTCTTGCGAATATCCTGCAATCTTATGAGCGGAGCATCGGTCATGGTATGCTCCATCAGAAGAACATACCGCCGGGCCTGCGACCGCGCTGGCTGGAACCCGCAGTTGCCGATGCAGAGGTGACTACGACCTTGTCGCCTTCTTCGAGGCCGGTTTTGATTTCTGCCTGAACGCGGTTGCGCACGCCAACTTCAACAGCACGTTCTGTCGTCGCGCCACTTTTATCCACGACCTGTACAGTTGTTTGCGGCTTACCGTCTTTGTCAGACTTTGTATTCAGTGCAGCGGTTGGAACAACAAGCACATTCTCGGCATTGTCGAGAACGAAATAGACCTGAGCGCTCATGTTGATCATGAGTTCGCCAGTCGGGTTGGGAACATCAAACAGCGCATAATAGAGGACAACATTGTTATCGGTTTGCGGTGTTGGTTTGATCTGGCGGAGCGTTCCGGTAAAGCGCTTTTCAGGTTGGCCGAGCAGCGTGAAATAAACCGGCATGCCGGGCTTTAGCTTGCTGATGTCGGCTTCCGAAACCTGTGCTTCGACCGTCATCACCGTGAGGTCTGCCACGGTTACGACCGTCGGCGCGCTTTGCACCGCGTTGAGGGTTTCACCTTCTTTAGACGTTTGGTCAACAACTGTGCCTGCCATCGGGCTGTAGATAGTGGTGTAGCCAAGATCGACTTTGTCGCTGGCAAGCTGGGCTTCCTGCTGGCGAATCTGTGCGCTCAATGCTTTCACATCGGCGTCGGCCACAGCAAGATCTGCGTCGGCCTGATCAATGGTGGATTGCGATGCATTTTTAGTGGCCAGCAGAGAGCGTTGGCGGGCAGCATTGGATTTTTTGAGTGTTAGCTGTGCCTGCTTACTTAACAGCTGCGCTTTGAGATTATCGAGCTGTGCGCTGGCGATTTCCATCTTTTTTTCGAAAGGCGAGGGATCGATTTCGGCTAAAAGATCACCCTGTTTAACAGTGTCACCGATGTCAACTTTGACGCTTTTGAGCTGGCCCGAAACCTGCGCACCAACATTAACGCTGCGTAGTGCGCTCAATGTTCCCACCGCAGTGATTGAATTTTCGATATTTCCGCGCTCGACGGTCTCAGCGAGATAGGTGCTTTTCTGGCCGCTTGCTTCTTTGCCACTGAGGAAATACCAGCCTGCGCCCAAAGCAACGGCTGCAACAGCCAAGCCGATCCACAAACGATTGCGTTTGCGTTTAGCAGTCCTTTTTCGTCCTGCGGCAAGTGTATCAGTGGATTTAAGCACCCGGTAACCCCTGAGAAATCAATTTTAAAAATCGTGTTAGGCGGATATCTATGCCTGAGCAGTCAGGATTTCATCTTAATTATTTGTCATGCGCCCAATAGTCCTAGTGCGAGGACGCTTAAGCGGTTGTTTTATGATTTAAATGTGATTGTTGTAATGTGTGAGTACAAAAGAAAAGCCGGGCTTTACCCGGCTTTCTGAATCCTCTGATTTTGTTTAATCAGGCTGTCCCTGTAGAGCCGAAGCCACCAGCACCGCGTTTGGTCTCACTGATTTCGGTGCGCTCTTCGATCTTCGGCTGAACGACGGGTGCGAACACGGCCTGGGCAATACGCATGCCGCGTTCGATGCGGAAATCTTCATCGCCAAGATTAACGAGCAGCACTTTTACTTCGCCGCGATAATCCGAATCGATGGTTCCGGGGGTATTAAGGCAGGTGATGCCGTTCTTAAAGGCAAGGCCCGAACGAGGGCGGATCTGCACTTCAAAGCCTTCCGGGATTTCAAAGATGAGACCGGTTGGTACTAAGGTGCGACGACCTGGCAGCAGGACTATCTGTCGATCTTCCGCAACGGCTGCACGAAGGTCCATGCCAGCGGAACCGGATGTTTCATAAGCGGGGAGTTCAAGGCCTTCCGCATGTTCAAGGCGGATAATGCCAAGCGTAGGTACGGTCATGAGAGAGCCTTTCCTCCAAGATTTGATCTGGCGTGCAAGAAGTTAAATTGGCGACGCTCTTACGTGAAATTACAACAAAGGTGTACCGCCTATTTGATGTTTTGCAATGATTGTCCGGCACAGGGTCATGCTTTTACACGATGAGATACCATTTTTCGGACGATCAATCCCGCTCTAATGGAACGGCTGTCGTTTCCTTGATCTCCTCCATGACGAATGAAGCTGATACATCGGACAGTGGAACACTGGCGATCAATCGCTGATAGAGCCGGTCATAGGCTTTCACGTCGGAAACGCGCGCTTTGAGCACATAGTCGAGATCGCCGGTCATGCGGTAAACGCCCACGATTTCTGGAAAACGCCCCATGGCCGAGCGAAACTTGCCGAGCCAATCGGGGTCGTGGCTCGATGTGCGCACCAGAATAAACACGGACAAGCCGCAACCGGCCATCTCGGCATCGATCAGAGCGACGCGGGCTTTGATAATCCCGTCATCTTCCATGCGCTTGACCCGCCGCCAGCAGGCATTGCGGGAAAGATGCACCCGCTCTGATAGAGAATCAACGGACAAAGTGCCGTCAATTTGCAGTTCATCCAATATTTTTCGATCAATTGCATCAAGAGATAGTTTCATGTTGGGATGATTGTCTCATAAAATCGTATTTATCAAGGATATTTTGAGATTTCATCTCATGTGCATTTGCTAGAATGATTTTTCAGAAAGGCGCGATATGCGTCGCAAAACGGGAACAAGTTACTCATTGACGGGAGTATTTCCAATGACCACTCGTATTACACGTCTCTTCACCGAACACCCAGAGTCGGTAGATGAAACCTATTTTCAGCATATGGCTTTTGCCGGGCGTTTTTCATTCAAGCTTTTTTGTGCAGCTTTTGCAGCTTTGATTCATGCAATTTTGCCATTTTTGTTCGAGAAAACTGCTAGCTCAATCGTTCGCCAGCTTTATGAGCGGACGCATAACCGAAGCCGGTAATTTCGGGATCAAACATGTGTCGTTGGGCCGCCTATCTCGGACCTGAAACCTATCTGGAAGACATTATATCGTCTCCCTGTCATTCGCTCGTGGCGCAAAGTCACGATGCGCATGAAGCGAAAACACGCACCAATGGCGATGGCTTCGGAGTTGCCTGGTATGGTGAACGTGCCGAGCCGGGGCTTTATCGGGATATTCTTCCCGCGTGGTCCGATCAGAATTTAAACAGTCTTGCGCGGCAGATCCGGTCGCGCCTTTTTCTCGCACATGTGCGGGCTTCAACGGGCGGGCTAACCAGCCGTTCCAATTGCCATCCGTTCGTTTCTGGTCGCTGGAGCTTTATGCATAACGGCCAGATCGGAAATTTTGATCGGCTGCGTCGCAGGCTTGAAGGCCATCTGAGCGATGAAAACTATCGACAGAAACACGGTGCGACTGATTCTGAGCTGATCTTTCTGCTGATGCTGGAGTTTGGTCTCGAAAACGATCCTGTGTTGGCCATGAAGCGTATGGTCGCAACGATTGTTGAAGAAGCGGTGATTGCCGGTGTGCCGCCATTCTTGCGACTGACCGCTGCTTTTTCGGATGGCGGTCAGCTTTATGCGATCCGCTATGCGACCGATGCATTTGCGCCCACACTTTATACCGCGACGTTGGGTAGCGCTTCGGGGATATGCGTGGTGTCTGAGCCGCTTGATGGTGAAGTTGCAAACTGGATGGCGGTGCCGGCAAACAGTTTTGTCACTGTCTCCCGGCAGGGCCGTATTGCGATTGATGTCTTTGAAGAGCCTGTTTCTCAGCCTCGTGATGAAGTGCGGGTTTAAGCACTGCCGATCAATATGCCGACAGCCAGAACGAGCGCGCCGCCGAACACCACCTGAAGGGCTGCGCGGAAAAATGGCGTTTCCATATAGCGGTTCTGGATGAAGGCGATGGCCCAGAGCTCGAAGAATACGAGGATTGCGGCGATGCTTGTCGCAGTCCAGAAATCCTTGATCAGATAGGGCAAGGTGTGACCCAGTCCGCCCAGTGTCGTCATCAGGCCACAGGAAATGCCGCGCTTGATCGGCGAACCACGGCCCGACAGTTTGCCGTCGTCGTGCACGGCTTCGGTGAAGCCCATGGAAATGCCTGCGCCAACTGAAGCCGACAGGCCGACCAAAAATGTCTGCCACGTATCCTGTGTGGCAAAGGCTGCGGCGAAAATCGGCGCAAGGGTGGAGACGGAGCCATCCATCAGTCCCGCCAGCCCCGGTTGCACATAGGTCAGGATAAACTGCTTACGCTCTGATGCACGTTCGCCATCTTTAACATCGCGGGGAGTGAGTGAGTCCTCAAGCGACTCGGCTGTCGCTTCGTGCTGTTTTTCCTGCTGCGCCAGATCACCCAAAAGCTTGCGGGTCTGCGCGTCTGTGACGTGCCTGGAAGCTTCAATGTAAAAGCGGTAAGCCTGTTCTTCCATTTGTGCTGCTGCATCACGCACCTTGTCGATGCCAAGCGGGCGTACCAGCCAGTCGGGTTTGCGCTCGTAATAGCCGGTGACATGTTCGCGACGAATAAGCGGAATCCGGTCGCCGAAGCGTGCGCGGTGTCGCTCAATCAATGCATCGCGATGTTGATGCTCTTCTGCGGCCATCTGCTCAAAGATTTTTGCAGATTGCGGAAACTCTTCACGCAAACCATCAGCATAAGCCAGATAGATGCGTGCATCGTCTTCCTCCGATGAGATAGCAAGAGCGAGAATCTCTTGTTCGGAGAGTGATTCAAATGGACGGCGACCACTTCGGAAAAATCGGCTGAGCATTATGAAATTCCATAGTTTAGAATAATTCTAAAATAGAATTTACTGGCTAAAAGTCAAGTCTTGCGGTGCGCGCGCAATTGGCGCATTAGGGTCCATATCCGGATACCCGATCAGAAGAGATGGAATTGATGGCATCAACAAACTCCCCTACAAGCAACAATCCGCGACCGCTAAACCGGCAGGATTTCCGTACTCTTGGCCTTTCGGCATTGGGCGGCGCGCTGGAGTTTTATGATTTCATCATCTTCGTATTTTTTGCGAGCGTTATCGGGCATCTGTTCTTTCCACCTGACATGCCAGACTGGCTGGTGCTGATCCAGACTTTTGGCATTTTCGCAGCCGGTTATCTGGTGCGTCCAGTTGGGGGCGTGGTGTTGGCGCATTTCGGGGACAAATTTGGCCGTAAGCGTGTTTTCGCTTTCTCGGTTTTCCTCATGTCGATTTCGACACTGGCGATGGCCTGTTTGCCAACCTATGCAACGCTGGGCGTCGGTGCGCCGATCTTGCTGGTCATTTTCCGCATGTTGCAGGGCGCTGCCATCGGCGGCGAAGTTCCCGGCGCATGGACCTTTGTGGCCGAACATGTGCCTGCCAATCGCGTTGGCATGGCATGCGGTTTCCTGTGTTCAGGCCTTACACTCGGCATCATGCTTGGGTCGCTGATTGCTACCGCCATAAACTGGATTTTTACGCCGGAAGAACTCTCTGCATATGCATGGCGCATTCCGTTCTTCATCGGCGGTATCTTCGGACTGTTTGCGGTTTATCTGCGCCGCTGGTTGGCTGAAACGCCGATCTTTACCGAAATGAAGAACAGCAAATTATTGAAAGACAAGCTGCCTCTTGGCACGGTGCTTCGCAATCATATGCATGGCGTAATCATTTCGATGCTGCTGACTTGGATCCTATCCGCGGGCATCGTTGTCACTACGCTGATGACTGCTACGTTTCTGCAGAAGCTTTACGGTTATACACCTTTGCAATCGCTTGCGGCGACGAGCTTTGGTACGCTGTTTTTGATGTTCGGAACGGTGAGCGCAGGCGCGATTGTTGATCGCATTGGTAGTGGACGCTTCTTTGCCGTTGCCGGTGTTTTCTTCGGCGTTGCGACCTTTACGTTCTACACCTATGCGGCAGTTTCACTGCCTGTTCTGTTCGCGCTTTATGCAGTGATGGGGCTTTCGGTTGGCATGGTTGGCGCGGTGCCCTATGTGATGGTCCGCGCATTCCCGGCACCAGTTCGCTTCTCCGGCCTGTCGTTTTCCTACAATGTTTCCTATGCGATTTTTGGTGGTCTGACGCCAGTTATTGTCACTTCGCTTCTGGCGGTTAATCCAATGGCGCATGCCTGGTATCTGGTGTTCATCGCGGTTCTGACCTCAGCACTCGGCCTTTATCTCATGGCCCGCAGTGATCAGGTTGAAGGCGAGATCGGCTTGACCGACTTGCCAGCGCCCAATCCTGTGCTGCAGACAAACTAATAAAAAGGGCCGCGAAAGCGGCCCTTTTTGATTTAGTGTTGTGCAACGTTCGTGGCACCAATTTCCTTATCATGAACGCCAAAGCGGTCGATCATATCGGCGCTTGCTTCATTGAAGCCGATTACCGAAACACCCGTACCGCTGGCACGATATTTAAGCACCACCTTGTCGAGCGCACCGACCGAGGTGATGTCCCAAAGATGGGCATGGCTGACATCAATTGTCACTTTTCTTGCAGGCGATGAAAAATTGAAAGCCGCAATGAAGTTTTGTGCCGAGGCAAAGAAGATCTGGCCCTGAACGGTATAGGTTCGCTCGGTACCATCTTCGTTTGTGGTTTCGCTCACGCGGAACATCTTGGCGACTTTTCCTGCGAAGAACACACCGGAAAGCAGCACCCCAACCAGGACACCCTTCGCCAGATCATGGGTGGAAACCACCGTTATGACGGTTGCCAGCATGACAATGGAGGACGATGGCGGGTTGCGGCGCAGATCAAGGATCGAGCGCCATGAGAACGTGCCGATGGATACCATGATCATCACGGCCACCAGAGCGGCCATTGGAATGATCCGCACCAGATCATCGAGAACGAGAATGAGAAACAGCAGGAAAGAACCGGCCACAAAGGTCGACAGTCTGCCGCGTCCGCCGGACGATACATTAATCACCGACTGACCGATCATCGCGCAACCACCCATGCCGCCAATCATGGCGGATGCGATATTGCTCGTGCCCTGACCAATGCATTCCTGACTTTTGTTGCTGGTCGTATCCGTCATGTCATCGACAATCTGAGCCGTCAGCAGCGATTCGAGCAGGCCAACAGCTGCCAGCGTGATCGAGTAAGGCAGGATGATCTGCAATGTTTCGAGCGTCAGTGGCACTTGTGGCAACGCGAAGAACGGCAATGAGGAAGGCAGTTCACCAAGATCGCCAACCGTGCGCAAATCCATGCCGGTTGCCCATGCAAGCGTGGTGAGTACGGCAATGGCAACGAGCGGCGATGGAATGACTTTGGTTATTCTGGGAAAGATATAGATGATGGCCAGACCGCCTGCGATCATCCAATAGGTATCGACCGGAACATGAATAAGTTCTGGTAGCTGCGCCATGAAAATGAGGATCGCCAAAGCGTTGACGAAGCCGGTAATGACTGAGCGCGATACAAAGCGCATCAAGCGCCCGAGTTTCAAAAAGCCACCGATAATCTGCAAAATACCCATCAGGATGGTGGCTGCAAAGAGATATTGCAGGCCGTGTTCCTTAACGAGTGAGACCATCACCACGGCAGTTGCAGCCGTAGCAGCAGAGATCATTGCAGGACGACCGCCAATGAAGGCGGAAACACAGGCAATGGCAAATGAGGCGAAGAGACCGACCTTGGGATCGACGCCAGCGATGACCGAAAAGCCAATGGCTTCCGGGATAAGGGCAAGTGCTACGACGATGCCGGAAAGAATATCGCCGCGAATATTGGAGATCCACTCGCGGCGGTAGGCAGCAAGACGTGTCATTGAATTTTCCGCAAATAAAAACGAGCTGAAAAGCTCAGATCAACATGGCCGATTGTAAAAATGGGGGATGTTGTTGCGTTGTCTGGCGGATAGGCGGCCAGAAGAGCCACCCGGGCTTTCACCGGGTCCTTGCGAATACGCTTGTATAAACAAAAAAAGCGCAGCAGGGCAATGGCCCGCTGCGCTCTTTCTTGAATGGGTATAGTTAGAGAATCTTCTGCATGAAAGTCAGATCAAGCCAGCGTCCAAATTTCTGGCCGACCTGTTTTAGTGTGCCGCAATCCTCAAAACCTTGCGATTTGTGCAGCGCGATGGATGCCGCATTGCCAGCTTCAATGCCTGCCACCAGCACATGGACTTTGCGTTCGCGTGCTTCTTCCACAAGCTCGGCCAAAAGTGCGCGTCCTATACCGCCACCGCGCGCATCGCTTGCCACATAAACAGAGAGTTCCGATGAGTGGCGGAAACCTTCAAACGGGCGGAAAGGGCCATAACTCGCATAGCCCACGACCTGTTCCTCGCGTTCGGCCACCAGAACCGGAAAGCCGTCACGGTTGCGGGCTTTGAGCCATTCGCGACGGTTTTCCAGATCGACGAGCGTTTCGTTCCAGATCGCAAGCGTGTTCTCGACTGCATCATTGTAGATTGCAAGCAGAGCAGGGAGGTCAGCTTCGTCGGCAAAGCGAATGGTGAGGGTCATTTCAGAGGCCTTTATAGAAAAGTGTGGTCGCGCAGGGGCTTCCGTCGGGATAAAGCGCATAATTCGGGATAACACCCACCCGCTCCCAGCCGAGATGCGTGTAAATTGCTTCCGCCGGACTGCCGGTTGCTGTGTCCAGGCAGAGAAGTGTCTTGCGTCGGTTACGTGCTTCTTCTTCTGCGGCTTCCATCAGTTTGCGCGCAAGGCCAAGGCCGCGCGCCTTGCGATGGATCAGCAGTTTTTTAAGATCGGCACGATGCGGCTGATTGGGCATTTGAGCAATACCAAGCTGAACCGTACCGACGATTTCGCCTTTATGTTCGGCAACCAGAAGGGCCGTGTCGCCTCGCTCTACTTCATTGAAGACGCGGTTCCAGTAAGGGATGAACCCCTGCCATTCGCATGGTGCCATGAAGCCCACCGACGCGCCGTCGTCGACGCAATCCGTAATGATTTCTGCCAGTGGGAGAAGGGAGGGGCCTGCATCGTCGTAACTAAGGACACGAATCATATTGTGCTTTCAGGAATTGTTGCGGCGTTCGAGTACGATTGCATAACGTGCGGTCGAGGTGCCGGGATTATGAAAGGTAATACCTTCAGCGAGCGGCATATAAAGACAGTCGCCGGTATGGAGATGATAGGTGGTTGCTCCGACTGAGATTTCCATCTGTCCATTCAGCAGCCATAAATGCTGTGTGATGCCTGCATTGGCTGCTTGTGGTGCAAAAGTGACCTTTGCGCCCGCGGGAAATTCGACCTCGATCATGTCGATATTCGACCCCGTTGCCGGTGGTGAAACAGACCGCCGGATATAGCCCGTATCCGGATCACGCCAAACTGGTTGGCGATCATGCGTGAGCAAGGGAGAGGCTGGGGCTTCCGCATCGGCAAAGAAGGCTGAGAGCGATGTGCCGAGCGCTGCACAAATGCGCGCCAGAAGCTGTGCGGTCGGGCTGGTTTCGCCACGCTCGATCCGCGAG
>Ga0308165_1001488_pt1 | contig 32499 bp, 31 predicted proteins | sample PhyWR2_FD_201032 | JGI IMG/M metagenome (GOLD analysis project Ga0308165, IMG submission 201032) | Phyllosphere microbial communities from UC Gill Tract Community Farm, Albany, California, United States - DLSLW.R2 | ecosystem: Host-associated > Plants > Phyllosphere > Unclassified | place: USA... | reverse complement strand
GGGGCCGGGGCTGCAATTTTCTGGAAGAAGATACATGAATATTGGGCGGTTTATCAGTATGCTCAAACATTCAAGCCAGATGTGATCGATGAAAACTTCCGCAGTCTTTATAAAAAGTATTCTTCTGTTCGTGTGCCGCACAATGCCGATGTCAGTGTTTTACCGATAGCTGAGCGGCCATTGCCAGAAACTTATACGTATAAGGGCGAGACGCGGAACGTCGCGGATTTTCTCAAGCGCACCGATACGACTGGTCTTATCGTGCTTAAAGATGGCGTGATCGTGCATGAGGAGTATGATCGCGGCAATACGGATGCCACCCAGTCTATTGCAATGTCTCTTTCGAAATCTTTCGTATCCTTTTTGATTGGTAACGCTGTGGCCGACGGACAGATCAAGCTTGATGAAACGGTCGATCATTATGTGCCGGTTCTCAAAGAGGGGGGCTACAATGGCGTCACGGTTAAAAACGTTCTGCAAATGTCATCAGGAATTGGCTTTAACGAGAACTATGGCGATCTGAACTCTGATATTGTCCGATATATCATCCAGATATTGACTGGCTCTGTTGTGGATTTTACGGCGCATCTGAAAAATGAGCGTGAGCAGGGCACCGTCAATCAATATGTGTCTGCGGATACGCAAGTACTTGCCCTGGTTCTGGAACACGCCACAGGTATTCCGATACAAGAGTATTTCCAAGATAGGCTCTGGTCAAAGCTTGGTGCAGAAGCAGACGCATTTTGGCTAACCGATTCAACAGGTGAGGTTGTTGCAGCAGGTGGTTTGAATGCAGTGCTGCGCGACTATGCGCGTTTTGGTTTGCTTTATATGAATGATGGACGAAACTACCGTGGCGATCAGATTGTGCCAGCGCAGTGGGTTCATGATTCTGTGACACCGGATAAGCCGTATCTGATGCCAGGCCGAATGTTGCCTTCAGGCAAGTTGGCTTATGGTTACGGCTATCAGTGGTGGATTCCATCCGAGCCTCAGGGAGACTTCGTTGGCGTCGGCATTTACGGGCAATTCATCTATGTGAACCCAGTAAAGAATGTCGTTATTGTCAAAACATCGGCTTATGCGGATTACAATGTCGACGGACAGGCTATGAAAGATGAGACTATTCACATGTTTCAGTCTTTGGCCAATTCGCTTTAAATAATCGATAAAGCTGCTCGAATGGTCGTTTATGGGCCATTCGAGAACGGGCTTTGTGAAAATTAAGCCGCCAAAGCATGATACTCGATGCGGCGGCAGACTTCTCTGTCACAGGCCTGTGAGAAAAACTCAAACTTATACCTTTACACGCTCATAAAGCACCTTATTCTGCGCGCTGATTTGATGAGTGCGGATATGATTTGAATGAGCAATGAAGCTGTCTCTGGCGGGCAACCGCCGCTATCCAATTTTGCACGGCAGCTATTGCAATTTCTGGATCGAGTGGAATATCGCCGGGTCGTTCAGGCCGAAGATCTCGAAGAAATAGGGCGGCTGCGTTATCGCTCCTATCGTACTCGAAATGTTATGCATGAAGCCGAAGTGCCGTCCATCGTCGACGATATTGATCGTGACAGCCATGCGTTCGTCTATGGTATCCATATTGATGGGCAACTGGTCAGCACGCTGCGTATTCATCACATCACGCCGGACCATCGCCGCGGTACAAGTCATGCACTCTTTCCCGATATTCTCGATCCGCTTCTCAACAGTGGTATGAGCTTTGTCGATCCCACCAGATTTGCTGCTGATCCTGAACTTCTGAGCGAATATCCGGCTATTCCATATGTCACGTTGCGCATTGCGGCGATGGCTTCGGAATATTTTGAAGCCGATCAATGTCTTGCATCGGTCAAACCGGAGCATATGGCGTTTTATAAGCGGATTTTTGGCACAACCGTCATGGCGGAAGCCCGTGAGCATGAAGGTTATGGGATCAAGGTTGGTCTTGGGGCGGCGCCAGTTCGCAATATTCGCGATGCTGTTGCTGTTCGGTTTCCTTTTTTCAAGTCGCAACCACATGAGCGGCGCGCCATGTTTGGCAATCTGGTCAATGGCGTCGGCCCACTGACCATCATGCCGACTGCGAAATATACAGGTCTTGGCGTATAAGACGTTATACGCACGATCATTGCATTTGATTATTTAAATCTTTTTGAAAGTTGCTCTAAATATTTAGATGTAGCACTTTTTGAAAATTGCGGTTAGGTAAGCGCAGGAGCCGCCTTGCGCGGTGTGAGGGGCACTGCGACAATGGGCCGGGCAGGAAAGCACAACGCTTATGTCGGTCACTGTTGCATGCGCGTTGAAGATTGAGGATATTCTGGCTAAGAATAGTCAAAATAACTCAATGGGTGGAACAAAAATGGCAGAACATCATACTACAGGCTCGGCTGAACTCGGCGCGAAGATGGATTATCCGGAGCATGAGAAAACTTATGCCGGTTTCATGGGCCTGTTGAAATGGGGCACTGTAGCTCTCGTTGCGCTTCTTGCTTCCATGGCGTTCGGCTTCTTTGCGGGGGGAGCTTTCTCCGCTTCCGTTCTCTTTGTTCTTATCTGCGTTGCTGCCTGGTTCATCCTCTAAGGATTTAAACCCCCATCGCGATTTGATCGAATGCCTTGGTAAGGGTGCTGCTTGCGCCTCGCCGGGGTTTTGTGCATGTTCTTTGCTTTTTATATATTGATGGGGCTTCTTCCCGGATGCCCTGAATTCTGCCCGGCTCTTTGGCCGGATCAAGCCACGAAAGGGAAACCAGTTGGCCCAGACTATATTCATTCCGAAAGAGAGTGATCCCAACGAGACCCGCGTTGCGGCATCTGCCGAGACGGTGAAGAAATTCACCGCCCTTGGCTTTGATGTCGTGGTGGAAAAGGGCGCAGGCGAAAAATCGCGTATCATCGATACCGAGTTTTCGGGTGCCGGTGCTCGCATTGGAACTGCGGCAGATTCCAAAACGGCAGATGTCATCCTCAAGGTGCGCCGTCCAAACGATGCGGAGCTTAAAGGATATAGGTCGGGCGCAGCTTTGTTTGCGATGCTTGATCCTTATGGTCATGAAGATGCAGTTGCGGCATTGGGTAAAGCTGGTATCTCCGCTTTTACAATGGAATTCATGCCGCGCATTACCCGCGCGCAGGTGATGGATGTTCTCTCATCGCAGGCCAATCTTGCCGGTTATCAGGCGGTGATCGATGCGTCTGAAACCTACGATCGGGCCATGCCGATGATGATGACGGCGGCAGGCACTGTGCCTGCGGCGCGTGTGTTTGTCATGGGTGCAGGTGTGGCTGGCCTTCAGGCGATTGCGACAGCGCGTCGTCTGGGGGCTGTGGTGACGGCAACCGACGTTCGCCCGGCTGCCAAAGAGCAGGTGGCATCACTCGGTGCGAAGTTTGTCGCCGTCGAGGATGAAGAGTTTAAGGCCGCTGAAACTTCTGGTGGTTATGCCAAGGAAATGTCAAAGGAATATCAGGCCAAGCAGGCGGCACTCGTTGCTGACCACATTGCCAAGCAGGATATTGTCATCACCACTGCCCTTATTCCGGGTCGTCCTGCGCCACGCCTTGTGACCAAAGAAATGGTCGCAGCCATGCGTCCAGGTTCGGTTTTGATTGATCTGGCGGTTGAACGTGGCGGCAATGTCGAAGGTGCTATTGCCGGACAAATTGCCGAAGTTAATGGCGTGAAGATCGTCGGGCATCTTAATGTGCCCGGACGTATCGCCGCAACTGCGTCGCAGCTTTATGCGCGCAACCTTTATGCTTTTCTTGAAACGCTGGTCGATAAGGAAGTCAAGCTTCTCAAGCTTGATCCAGAAGAAGAGCTCGTCAAAGCAACCCTGTTGACGCACGGCGGCCAGGTCGTGCATCCGGCTTTTGCCAAGGCTGATGCTGAGCGTGTGATCGTAGTCGAGAAAGTTGCAAAGCCAAAAGCTGCGCCAAAACCAAAGGCGCCTGCCGCTAAAACAGCCAGAAAAACACCGGCAAAAGCTGCAAAAACTTCCGCTGATGGAGGAGAGGCATAATGTCCGATACAGCACTTGAAAAAGCTCTTGAGAGCCTCAATCAGGCGGCAGATGCCGTAAGACAGGCTGCAGAAAACGCTGGCGGTTATGGCGATGCTGCGGCTGCTGCAGCACATGCAGCAAGTGGCGGCGTGGTGGATCCCTTCGTCTTCCGCCTTGCGATTTTCGTCCTGTCGATTTTTGTCGGATATTATGTCGTCTGGCAGGTAACGCCTGCGCTTCATACGCCGCTGATGGCCGTTACCAATGCGATTTCTTCGGTGATTGTCGTTGGCGCGCTTCTGGCGGTTGGCCTCTCATTGAGCGGCTGGGCGACCGGCTTTGGCTTTATTGCGCTGATCCTTGCAAGTGTGAATATTTTTGGTGGCTTCCTCGTCACCCAGCGCATGCTTGCCATGTATAAGAAAAAAGAAAAGTGAGGCTGAACCACCATGAGCATTAATATTGCAGCCTTTCTTTATCTCGTTTCCGGTGTGTTGTTCATTCTGGCTTTGCGTGGTCTGTCGCATCCGACAACCAGCCGTCAGGGCAATACATTCGGCATGGTTGGCATGGGTATCGCCATTGTCACGACGCTGTTGCTGGCCCGCCCAAGCTTTGGCGGTCTGGTTTTGATCCTTGTCGGCATCGCAATTGGTGGCGGTATTGGTGCGGTCATTGCGCGTCGCATCGCGATGACGGCAATGCCACAGCTCGTTGCTGCCTTTCACTCGTTGATCGGTCTTGCGGCTGTTCTGGTGGCTGCGGCAGCCCTTTATTCACCGCATTCATTTGGCATTGGTGAAGTCGGTCAAATCCATGGTCAGGCGCTGATCGAAATGTCGCTGGGTGTTGCGATCGGTGCCATCACCTTTACCGGATCGATCATTGCGTTTTTGAAACTTGATGGTCGCATGTCGGGCAGGCCAATCATGTTGCCGGGTCGCCATGTCATCAATGCGGCCCTTGCTGCTGCAATCGTGATCCTGATTGCTGTTCTGACCAACACCGAAAGCCATTTCGTGTTCTGGCTGATCGTGATCCTCGCGTTGATTTTTGGCGTGCTGATTATCATCCCGATTGGCGGCGCGGATATGCCGGTTGTCGTTTCCATGCTCAATTCCTATTCGGGGTGGGCTGCGGCAGGCATTGGCTTCACGCTTGGCAATCTCGCGCTGATTATTACCGGGGCGCTGGTTGGCTCATCCGGTGCGATCCTGTCCTACATCATGTGTAAAGGCATGAACCGCTCATTCATCTCGGTTATTCTGGGTGGCTTCGGCGGTGATGTGGCAGCTGCGGGCGGCGGCGAAGTAGAACAGCGTCCGGTCAAACAGGGTTCGGCTGACGATGCCGCCTTCATCATGAAAAATGCATCCAAGGTCATCATCGTGCCGGGCTACGGCATGGCGGTGGCACAGGCACAGCATGCGTTGCGTGAAATGGCCGATAAACTCAAGGCAGAAGGCGTGGAAGTGAAATACGCAATCCACCCGGTTGCCGGTCGTATGCCGGGTCATATGAACGTGCTGCTGGCAGAAGCCAACGTGCCTTATGATGAAGTTTTTGAGCTTGAAGATATCAATTCCGAATTTGCAACCGCTGACGTTGCCTTCGTGATCGGTGCCAATGACGTGACCAATCCGGCTGCAAAGACCGATCCGCAATCACCGATTTTCGGTATGCCGATCCTAGATGTCGATAAGGCTGGTACGGTGCTGTTCATCAAGCGCGGCATGGGTTCAGGCTATGCAGGCGTCGAGAACGAGTTGTTCTTCCGCGACAATACGATGATGCTGTTTGCAGATGCGAAAAAGATGGTTGAGAGTATAGTGAAAGCGCTTGACCATTAGGCCTTCGATATTCGGGTTCTGACGGCCTGCAAATGGCGTGGTTCTGCGCTTCCGGTGCTCATGTACTTTAAGTTCACTCCGCTCCGGTTCTCGAACCTCACCATTTTCGGCACGTCATTTACCCGAATCTCATAAGGCCGGGGTGTTCTGGCAAGAAACAAAAACGGCGGCTTCGAGCCGCCGTTTTTGTTTGTGCTGGCAATTTTCGATCAACCGTAGATCATCTTGTCCTGCAACGCACGCAGTTCGGCAATCTTTGAGCCGGGCTGTGGTGCTGCGTTGGCATAGGTGATGAGTTCACCCTTTTTGATTGGTGCAGTGACGGTGCCGTTTTGCAGCAAGCCGCAAGGAATGGCCTTGGCACTGCGTGCTTCCGGCGTCGTCATGATCCATGAACGATAGCAATATTGACCGATGGCATCGAGATGATCGCCCGGCTGCATGTCCTTTTTCGCAACGGCGCAGACTTCCGCCACGGGCTTTGGCAGCGGCACCATATCCGATTTACCATACAGGACAGCACGCGCGACTGTCAGTGGCACTTCAAGCGACGTAAGGTGATAAGGGCGGTGGAAGGTGAAGTAGGGGCCTTTGCCGATTTTCAGGTCTTCTAGCCGTTCATTCAGGCGAGGGTGGTCCATCTTGGCCACAACGAACACGCCCGGCGACACGCCTTTGCCGATGGAATAATCCACAACGCCGCTCTTGCTGAGAACGCCGCCATCAGCCTGCGGGATGAGGGTTTGGCTTAGCTGATCAACGCTGGCACGCGGTCCATGCATGCCTGCAATATCCGGAACGAGGCCCGTTGCATTGGCGATTGCAGCCATTTCGACCATGGTTTTCGAGCCATCGACAAATTCCACCAACAGGCGGACATTCATATTCCGACGGTCGGCTTCTTCGTGATAATCATCGGGAATTGCATCGAAATTAAGCGGGTTGTTCTTGCCCTTGCCAGCCGAGACGACTTCATACCCAAGTGCCGAGACGAATTCGATCAGTTCCATGCAGGATGAAGGTTCGTCGCCAGCGCCCAGCGAATATATAACGCCCTGCTTATCGGCCTGCGCTTTTAGGTAGGGGCCGATGGTCACATCAGCCTCGACATTCATCATCACAAGATGCTTGCCGTTTTCAATCGCCTTGATACCGGTTTCAGCGCCGACTTCGGGAATGCCGGTCGCATCGATAATCACATCAATCAGCGGATTGGAGAGGATCAAGCCATTGTCACCGGTTACTGCAATCTTGCCGCTTTCAATAGCGCTGGTCATGGTGCTTTCGGTCGTCGCTTCGCGCGCGTTTTCTTCGCTGCCATAAGCGGTGCGCACGGCCTTGAATGTGTTTGGCAAACGGCGAGCGGACAGTGCGCCGACTTCGATGCCCGGCATGCGCGCCACTTGTGTGACAATATCCGTTCCCATTTCGCCCGCGCCGATGAGGCCGATGCGGATTGGTTTTCCTGTTTCGGCGCGTGTTTGCAAGTCCCGCGCCAGTCCAACCAGTGCCACATTCGTCGTCATGAGAGTCTCCGCGATAATTTTGTCACGCTTCACTTGTTATAGATGCGAAATCGTTCAACAGTCTCTATATGAACGCTGACACGTTCGCATCTCAAATCGACGCGACAAAATACGCATTCTACCGGAGTCTTTATGAGCAACGCATCACTCTTCGACCTCATCATTTTCGATTGCGACGGTGTTCTCGTCGATAGCGAACCGCTATCCTGCCGTGCGTTCGAACAGGTTTATGCCAATCACGGTATGATGCTGCCGGAAGGAACGGTTGCCAAGGGCATTGGCATGAAGCAGGCAGATATTCTTGAGATGATTGTTGATCTGACCGGCCATCGTTTGCCTGATGAAGCTTTAAGCCAGTTCTGGCCTGAGACGAAAGTGTTGTTTGCAGAGCATTTGCAGCCTGCCGTGGGCATTGCCGATTTTCTAAAAGTTCTGACCTATAAGCGCTGCGTTGCATCGTCATCGCAGCCTGAGCGCATCGCATTCAGCTTGAAAAAGACAGGGATTGAGCAATATTTTGGCGATGCGGTTTATTCATCGAGCATGGTCAAGCGTGGCAAGCCTGCGCCTGATCTGTTCCTCTTTGCTGCCGATAAGATGGGTGTCGATCCCAAGCGTTGCGTTGTGATTGAAGATTCGCCCTTTGGCGTCGAAGGCGCGGTTGCGGCTGGTATGACGGCTTTTGGCTATACGGGCGGCGGACATACCTATGAAGGTCACACAGAACGCCTGTCATCCAAGGGTGCGGAGCGCGTTTTCTCCCACTGGGATGATATTGCCCGTGAAATACTGGTAGCAGCCTGATCACTAGTCTTGCTGTCTTGTGATTAATGGATAACAAGAGAGTATCGGTTCAGCAGAAAGTTTCATGGAATGAAAGACGCAATTACGCTCGACCAGTTGCGCGAAGCAATCGGCACGGAAGTTGGATGTTCCGAATGGCGTGAAGTCACGCAGTCAATGATCGATCAATTTGCCGATGCAACGGATGACCACCAGTTCATCCATGTTGATCCAGAACGCGCGGCCAAGGAAACGCCATTTGGCGGGACGATTGCGCACGGTTTTCTGACTTTGTCGTTGCTTTCAACATTGGCATTTGAAGCATTGCCGATGCTCGAAGGGGCAACGATGGGCATCAATTATGGCTTTGACAAAGTACGCTTCATGTCGCCGGTAAAAACCGGAGCGCGCGTGCGTGCGCGGTTCAAGCTCTCGAGTGCTGATATTCGTCCATCAGGTCGTGTGGTCAACCATTACGAGGTTACGCTGGAAGTCGAAAACATGATGAAGCCAGCGCTAACCGCGACATGGATCACCATCTCAGTTGTTGAGCTGCCACGCGATTAACAGTATCTCTGATTACAGAGTAATAAGCCGTCCTTCTTCATCGAGAGGGGCGGCTTTGTCTTTGTGCGCTGTCATCAGCTCGCTGAAGAAAAACGGACCGTGCAAAAACATGCCGAAATCATAGAAATTTTTCTTTTCGGCGCCACGCATATAGAGCAGATGCATGAGGAAGAAGTTGCCTTTTGAGCGCTTGTAGCGATTCTCACTGTGCACATTCTTGAAGCGGATGCGGTGAATGAGCGGAGGTTTCTCGGTCTTGATCTTGAGTGTCTTGGCCGGATCAGAGCCATAGAAATGGATGATGTCGGTGAGTACCTGAAATTCTGACCAGAGAACCGGGCTGACTTCCATCACAACGCGCATATCTTCACGCAAAGTACGCGCTTTGGGATGAAGTGCGATCATCAGCAGGCACGAGCCGATTGCAAGCAGTGAGACAGGTTGTTTGCGCAGAAGGTCGGGGCGCTCACGCTGAACATCTGCAAGCGCTTCCACTGCCGGAACCGTGCCGAGGCTGTGCGCAACGATGATGACTTCGTCGGCGTTGCTTTCCGCGATTTTCTTTTTCAGCGCCTCTGCAAAAGCCTTGCGTCGCTCAATGAGCTTTTTGTTGCGATCATGAGTGCGGTCATAGGCTGCCGACCAGTCGTCGAGCAGATAAGACATGAAAAAGCGATCACCCGGCCAGCGGACCATCAAAGTCGCAGCAATCGCTGCCACTGGCACAGACCATAGGAGGTTCCAGAGCGGGAAGCCTATAAGCACCGGCGCATAGGTAATGAGGCTTGCAATGGCAATCAGAGCAATCGACAGCAGAAATGGCCACATGAAGAAGATGACAAAGCGCCAGCTTGTGGTGAGATAGCGCCAGAGCGTTCCGGTAAAGAGGATGTTCATGAAGGCGTAAAAGCCTGTCAACATGCGCTTTGGCGTGGAGCGTGCTGCATAATCATCGAAAATATCCGCAGTGCCGAACTGACAGAACTCCGTTTCTGTTTCCCAGCCATTGCCTTTGGTGGTGGCAGTCAACGTTCCGCAATCATCCGGCTCGTCGGTCATGGGTGAAAGCTTCGTCTTGGCTTTCCATAACCGGTCAAAATCTTTCAATACCATTGCATGACGTATGCGCACGGCTTTGGGATGTAGGCCTTCGTAGCCTGTGAATTGAATAACGAGTCGTTTGCGTAAGGTCATGAATATGGCGCGAAGGAATCAATCGAAATGGAAAAAGCCTGTGAATTACCGATTGCTCCTATCATGGAGCAATGAGGCTGAATTGTGCGGAATGCGCGTGGCAGATAACGTATTAAGGGCTGGTTCGTCATTATAAATCGATGTGAGAGTATTATTTATCTGCGACAAGGGGCAAAATTGCATCTGGAGGTGGACAGGTGGGGGGCTATCTGGTAATAGCCAGCACCAATTTGCAGCGTTTAAGCTGCGAAGCTTGGGAGAATTTAGGCGTTTACCGGTTGACTCGATTGACTGGAACTCGTTAAGAGACGCCCTAATGCCTCAGGCTCAATCGAAATTCTAACCGATACGGGATTACACGTGCAGGTACTCGTCCGCGATAACAATGTTGATCAGGCTCTCCGCGCTCTCAAGAAAAAGATGCAGCGCGAAGGTATCTTCCGCGAAATGAAGATGCGTGGCCATTATGAAAAGCCTTCCGAAAAGCGTGCTCGCGAAAAGGCAGAAGCCGTTCGCCGCGCCCGTAAGCTGGCACGTAAGCGCGCACAGCGTGAAGGTCTCATCGGCGGCGGTCGCGTAGCCGCTCGTTGATCGATCTGAAATTGGCGCTGCCTGTGTAGCGCCTTTTTTTGCATTCCGGTGCGGCCTATGGCTTGCGCCGGTTTTTGCATATTTGGAGTTTGGGATCACCTAGGTTCACGAGATGAGACATGGTGATTTGAATTGTCAGTTGGTCGCCATATCCAGACCTTCATTCTCGCCTTGATCTGATTGTAACAGAGCGCTGCCGCTTTACCGGATTAAGTCAGGGACAGTTTTTTCTACTGACTTTTCTGTGCTATTAAGAGCGATAAGACTAAACGGTCGGGGATAAATTTGAGGGATGCTGGTGGTTGAATCCCATAGATCCTTTATTGAGAAAGGAACGCTGTCGTTGCCAACACGTTTTAAGATGATGCATTCGTCCGGGACCGCTATGGCCCGAAACAGTCTGTTGGCCGCAACGGCAGTTCTGGCGCTTGGCCTCGCGGGTTGTCAGAGTTCCTCTACCAATGTACTGACTTCGATTGATCGTGCACAGGGCTCGACCGAGAACATCAGCTCGCTTACAAGCGTCATCCAGAGCAATCCACGCGACCCTGAAGCATATAATGTGCGTGGTTCGGCCTATGGCAAAGCCGGGCGCTATAAAGAAGCGCTGCGCGATTTTGAGCAGGCTATAGCGCTCAATCCGAACTTCTATCAGGCTTATGCCAATCGCGGTCTCGTGTACCGCTATATGGGCGACAGCACTAAGGCGGTGCAGGATTACAGCCGCGCGATCCAGATCAATCCGCAATATGATGCGGCCTATGTTGGACGCGGCAATGTCTATCGTCAGGCCGGACGCCTCGATCAGGCGCTCAGCGATTTTAATCAGGCGATTGCGCTTCAGACCACTGATGGACGCGCCTATCATAATCGCGGTCTGATTTACCAGGCCAAGGGACAGCATAAGCAGGCGATTGAAGATTTCTCGAAAGCGATTTCGCTGAATTCCACAGCACCCGAACCTTATAATGGTCGTGGTATTTCCTATGTCGCTCTTGGCGACTACGACAATGCCTTTGATGATTTCAACACGGCGATCAACCTTGACGGAAATGTTGCTGAAAGCTGGTCCAATCAGGCGCTGGTTTACGAGCAGCGTGGAGACAAGGCAAAGGCGGCTAATTCCTATACGCGGGCTATTCAGCTTGATCCGAATTATCAGCCCGCCAAGGCAGGTCTTTCACGTACACGCGCTTAAATAGCGCGTTTCGCTTTCCTTTATTTAACAGCGACATATAATAGCTGTATGTCGCTCTTCGATCACATCGGTTTTCAAAGCAATAATCTTCGCCGCAGTCTTTCATTTTATGAAAGCTGCATGCCTAAGCTTGGGTTGGCCGTTGTTTCGCATTCGGAACGCGGCTTCTTTATCAGTGGCGGGGAAAGAGCACCTGTGCCCTTTCTATGGATCCATAGCAGGCAGAAAACGGACGCTGATCTGCCGGACGGAAAACCGGGCAATCATCTGCATCTGATGTTTAATGCAAATAGCCGCGCTGAGGTGGAGGCATTTCATCATGCAGCGCTTCAGGGCGGCGGTGGTGAAAGCGGTGCGCCCGGTTATCAGGGGCCGGAAGAAATGGGCTATTATGCGGCCCTTGTCTTTGATCCCGACGGAAACACACTGGAAGCGGGTTTCCGTCAAAGAGCAAGATAGATTGTTTTTAGGCTCTTGAGCGCAGATTTCGCTTGTCGAGGCGATTAACCATCTGGTCGCCGACCCATTGAATTCCGCACACCATGATGATCAGAATGATCACAACAGCAATCATCACCGTTGTTTCAAAGCGTTGATACCCATAGCGGATTGCAAGATCGCCAAGACCACCTGCGCCGATGGCACCAGCCATGGCCGATGCGCCAATTAGTGTGATGATGGTAACTGTGAAGCCTGCCACAATGCCCGGCAGGGCTTCTGGCACCAGCACTTCACGCACGATTGTCCAGCGGTTTGCCCCCATGGAGCGTGCCGCTTCGATCAAGCCATTATCGACTTCGCGTAAAGAGACTTCTGCAATACGCGCATAATAGGGGATTGCAGCAATCGACAGCGGTACGATGGATGCCCATGTGCCGATGGATGTGCCGACTATAAGACGGGTAACCGGAATCAGTGCCACCAGTAGAATGATGAAGGGCACGGAGCGGAAACCGTTGATGAGCGCACCCAGGATGCTGTTCACCGTCAGGTTCTGCGCGAGGCCGCCGCGCTCTGTGAGAATCATGATGATTGCGAGTGGCAGGCCAACCACGAGCGAGATCAGGCTCGAAAAGCCAGTCATGATCATGGTCTCCCAAAAGGAGCGCCAGAGAAGATCAAGCATTGCCTGAGACATAGCCGAGTACCTCCGTGGCGTCTGCATGGGTGTTGAGATAGGTGATTGCGACTTCCAGTTTTGGCTTGTCCTGCGCGGGCAACCCAATGAAAAGTGTCCCGACCGGTTCGCCCTGAATGGTGTCCATGCCGCCATGGATCAGTTGAGGAGCGATACTGGTGGCATTGGCCAGATCGTAGAAAAAAGCGCCTTTGGCAGCAGCGCCGGACAGTTTGACCTTGAGAACGGCAAGATCGCCGGTTTTGTCGAGACGGTCACGCCAGATGGCAGGCAGTTCCGGGGTTAGCACCTGCAACATGCTTTGGGTGACAGGTGACTGCGGATTTGCAAAGACTTTCCAGACTGGACCTTCTTCGGCGATCGCACCGTGGTCGAGCACGATCACACGGTCGGCGATGCGGCGGATGACTTCCATCTCATGGGTAATGAGCAGAATTGTCAGGCCGAGCTTGGTGTTGATGTCTTTGAGCAGCGCCAGAATAGATTGCGTTGTTTCAGGGTCAAGCGCCGAGGTTGCTTCATCGGAAAGCAGAACGGCGGGTTCCGCAGCGAGTGCGCGCGCAATACCAACGCGCTGCTTCTGGCCACCCGAAAGCTGTGCCGGGTAGTGATTGATCTTGTCTGATAATCCGACGAGCTCCAGCAATTCCGACACGCGCTTAATTCGTTGGGTCTTTGTCTGGCCTGCGATTTTCAACGGCAGTGCAATATTCTGTGCCACGGTTTTTGCCGAGAGCAGATTGAAATGCTGGAAAACCATGCCGATGCGGCGACGTAACGGCTGCAGGCTGCTTTCATTTAGTTGTGTGATTTCGCGGCCTTCGATCCTGATCGAACCGGAATCGGGCGTTTCCAGACCATTGATGCAACGGATCAGCGTGGATTTACCCGCGCCGCTGCGACCGATAATGCCGAGAATCTCGCCGCGTGCAACCGAAAGAGAGACGCCATTGATAGCCGGTGTTTCGCCGAACATTCGGCGCACGTCTTTCATTTCGACGATGGGCGCTGATGTGGCGAGTGGCGGTTCAATGGTCACGGTCGTGTCTTCTGTATCTTGTGTCGCGGTGTAACCGTGACTTGCTAAATCGATAAGGCTTCAAGGAGAATGACGCCAAAGTGCAAAAGCGCTGTGCATTCGGTGCGCGCCGGATGCTTTTGGGCATTTTTTTTCCATACGTCAATAAAAGCCGCGCCGGAAACGTTTTCCGGCGCGGCTTTTCAGGCCTTAGAAGGATTAGTTCCAGGCTGGAATGCCTGTGCCCTTGTAAACGCGGTCAAGCTCGGCCTTCACAGTGTCGTTCTGGTAAGCAGCAACCAGGTTCTTCACCCAATCCGCGTTTGCATCTTCGGTACGCACGGCGATGAAGTTGTTGTATGGGTTGTTTTCCTTGGATTCCCAACCGATTGCTTCTTCTTTCTTGAGGCCAGCCTTGCCAGCCCAATCGTTGTTCACGATGGCTGCATCGAGATCGTCAATCGAACGACCAACAACACCGGCATCAAGTTCCTTGACTTCGATCTTCTTTGGGTTTTCGACAATATCGATTGGCGTTGCCAGAATGCCTGCATCGGGCTTCAGCTTGATAAGGCCTTCAGCTTCGAGAACGCGCAGTGCGCGGCCTTCGTTCGATGGGTCATTTGGAACGCCGACCACTGCGCCTTCTTTAAGTTCATCAAGGCTCTTGATTTTGCGCGAGTAAATGCCGATTGGCCAAACAGCGGTGTAACCTGCAACGCTGATGTCATAACCATGCTGCTTGATCTGCTCATCAAGATAAGGCTTGTGCTGGAAGGCGTTGGCGTCGACTTCCTTGCGTTGCAGTGCTTCATTTGGCTGGTTGTAGTCGTTGAAGATGACGCGTTCGATGATGAGGCCATTCTTCTTGGCTTCTTCGGCAACAACTTTCCAGACGTCTTCGTCTTCGCCGCCCATGATACCAACCTTGATGGTCTTGTCTTCGGCATGGCTTGGCGCTGCCGCAAAGCCAACGGTGAGTGCTGCTGCGGTGAAAAGGGCTGCTTTGAGACCAGCGCGGCGGGTCAGCGAATAGCGGGAAAGGACTGACGACATTTTGTTTTTCCTTGTTTAAAGATTTGGAGAACCGACTTCAGAAAGCAATCGTTTTTAGACGATCTTTCTGCTCCAGCCCACCTTGGTGCCGATAATTCCCGTTTATCGGATAAGAAACAAGAAAAATTATTTCAGAAAAGCGCGATATGGTGAATGTGAAATTGTTTTCACAAAAGGTTGAGAGGATTGTCATTTCCTCTCACGCGCCTGTCGGGAATCACGTTTCAGCGCTGGTTGCTGAGGATCATTTGAGCGGCCTTTTCTGCAATCATCAATGTTGGCGAATTGGTGTTGCCGGATGTGATGCTTGGCATGATTGAGGCATCTGCGATGCGCAGTCCATGAATGCCGTTGACCCGCAATTGGGGATCGACGATTGCGTCTGCATCGCGCCCCATGCGGCAGGTGCCGACGGGATGGAAAATCGTGGTTCCAATATCGCCAGCAGCCTTCTCGAGTTGCTCCTGCGTTTCATAGTCGGGGCCAGGTCTGAATTCTTCCGGGCGGTATTTCTCCAACGGTGCCTGTGCCACGATGTTGCGGGTGAGGCGGATGGCATCGGCTGCAACGCGGCGGTCGCTTTGGGTTGAAAGATAGTTGGGCTGGATCGCAGGCTGTGCGTGATGATCGGGCGATTTGATATGAATAGAACCCCGGCTGTCGGGTCTTAAATTGCAGACGCTGGCGGTAAAAGCAGGGAAGGGGTGAACCGCATCGCCGAATTTATCGAGGCTCAACGGCTGCACATGATATTGCAGATTGGCGCTTTCATAAGACGGGTCGGAGCGGGTGAAGACACCAAGCTGGCTTGGTGCCATCGACATGGGACCAGAACGACGCAGCAGATATTCAAGGCCAATCATCGCCTTGCCGCTCAGCTTGCTGGCCTTTTCGTTGAGGGTCGGAATGCCGCTCACCTTATAGACGCAACGCAATTGCAGATGGTCTTGCAGGTTTTCGCCAACCTGTTCGCGTTCCAGAACAACAGGGACTTCGGCCTGTTGCAAAACATCGCCGCGCCCGATGCCTGACAGTTCCAAAATGTGTGGTGAACCGACGCTGCCCGCTGCCAGAATCACTTCGCGCCTTGCCGTGATGGTGCGTGTTGTTCCATTCTGTTTGAACGTGACGCCTGTGGCGCGTAATTCCTTTATTTCGATGCGCTTTACATGTGCGCCCGTCTCGACACGTAAGTTTTTGCGATTAAGGGCTGGACGCAGAAAGGCCTTGGCCGTGTTCCAGCGAATGCCACGCTTCTGATTGACCTTGAAATAGGACACGCCTTCATTGTCGCCGCGATTGAAATCATCGGTCGCAGGGATGCCAGCGGCAATTGCTGCATCGCGGAAGGCATCGAGAATATCCCAATGGAGACGCGCGGTTTCCACACGCCATTCGCCGCCTGCGCCATGCAGATCATCAGCACCTGCAAAATTGTCTTCGGATTTTTTGAAGAACGGCAGCACGTCCTCCCAGCCCCAGCCGTCGCATCCGGCCTGTCGCCAGAGATCATAGTCGCGGGCCTGACCGCGCATATAAATCATTCCGTTGATAGACGAGCAGCCGCCAAGCACCTTACCGCGTGGATAGCCCAGTGCGCGACCATTCAGGCCGGGTTCAGCTTCAGTGGTAAAGCACCAGTCGGTGCGCGGATTGCCGATGCAATAGAGATAGCCGACGGGGATATGAATCCACGCATAATTATCTTTTCCGCCCGCTTCGAGCAGCAGGACAGAATGGTTTGGGTCGGCAGAAAGGCGGTTTGCAAGGGCGCAGCCAGCCGTGCCCGCGCCAACCACGATATAATCGTAGGTGTCGGTCATGATCTTAAATCCAGTAAAAGGTGGAGCCGCTATCCTATGAACATGCGGCTCCGTCGGTTATCCGAACAATTTCTTGCCAAGTCGCGATGCATAGAACTCGCCAACGATGCCTTTGCGGAAGAGGAGCACGCACGCCATGAAGATGACGCCTGTGACGATTGTCACGGGGAAGTCTGAGGTTGCGAGATAGTTCTGCAAAGCCACCACGAAAGCTGCACCGACGATTGGGCCAATCAGCGTTCCGATACCACCGAGCAGTGTCATCAGGATCACTTCGCCCGACATCTGCCAGCCGACATCGGTGAGTGTTGCAAACTGGAACACCAGTGCTTTCATGCCACCAGCAAGGCCTGCAAGCGCTGCCGACATTACAAAAGCCGCGAGCTTATAATGATTGACGGAATAGCCCAAGGAGACGGCACGGCTTTCGTTTTCGCGTACGGATTTGAGGATCATGCCGAACGGCGAATTGGTAATCCGCCAGATCGCGAACACCCCAATGACAAAGACAGCCAGCACAAAATAATACATGTTCATCGGCTGATTGAGATCGATGAGGCCAAAGAGATAACCACGTGGCACGCCCTGAAGACCGTCTTCGCCGTGGGTGAAGGCCGCTTGCAGACAGAAGAAGAAGAACATCTGCGCCAGCGCAAGTGTGATCATCGTTGAGTAGATACCCTGACGGCGAATGGCGAGATAGCCGATCACTAGACCGAGCACTGCCGCAGCCACTACGCCGAGCAGAATGCCAATTTCAGGTGTGACGCCCCATACTTTGACTGCATGTGCCGTCACATAGGCAGCACCGCCGAAGAAAGCGGCATGGCCAAAGGACAAAATACCAGTATAGCCGAGCAACAGGTTGAAGGCTGAGGCAAACAGCGCAAAGCACAGCATCTTCATCAGGAAGATCGGGTAGACCATGAAAGGAGCCACGATCAGTCCAGCAACGGCAATCGCCAGAATGATTGCCGACAGGCTGTTAAGGTTCGGTGCTTTTGCTTGATGATGTGCCGTCGTTGCTTTGAGAACAGTATCAGTCATATCAGGCCTCCTTCCCGAACAGTCCGGCGGGTCGCACCAGAAGGACGATAGCCATGATAACGAAGATGACGATGCTGGAGGCTTCCGGATAGAACACTTTGGTCAGACCTTCCGCCAGTCCCAGCACATAGCCTGTGATGATAGCGCCAAGGATCGACCCCATGCCGCCGACCACGACCACAGCAAAGACCACGATGATGATGTTGGACCCCATGAGCGGGCTGACCTGATAGATGGGCGCTGCGAGAATTCCGGCAAAGCCAGCAAGTGCTGAGCCTAAAGCGTAGGTGAAGGTGAGTAGAAGTGGCACATTGATGCCAAAGGCTTTAACCAGGGTCGGGTTTTCCGTTGCTGCACGCAAATAAGCGCCGAGCTTGGTTTTCTCAATAAGCAGCCACGTGCCGATGCAGATGATGAGCGATGCCACCACGACCCACGCGCGGTAGTTCGGCAGGAACATGAAGCCGAGATTATTGCCACCGGCAAGCGATGGTGGCACGGCATAAGGTTGACCGGCAGCACCATAATAATAGCGGAAGGTGCCTTCTATCACGAGCGCTAACCCAAAGGTGAACAGCAGACCATAGAGCGGATCAAGATTATAGAGCCTTGAAAGCGCAACGCGTTCGATGATGGCGCCGCCCAGACCCACGATCAGTGGAGCGAGAATAAGCGCTGGCCAATAGCCGATGCCAAGGCCGCTCAACAGCAGATAGCCGACAAAAGCGCCGAGCATATATTGTGCGCCATGGGCAAAATTGATGATGCGCAAAAGCCCGAAGATGATGGCGAGGCCGAGGCTAAGCATAGCGTAGAAAGAGCCATTGATCAGGCCTACGAGCAATTGCCCGAGAAGCGCCTGAACGGGAATTCCGAAGATCATCGTCATCGTCTTAAACTCCTAACGCTTGCGTGAGCGATGCCATGCGAGCGGGCAGCTCGGCGGTTGGGAAGTTTTCCGTCACCACGCCATGATCCATCAGATAGAAGCGGTCTGCCACTTTTGCGGCAAAGCGGAAGTTCTGCTCGACCAGCAACACAGTCATGCCGCGTTTTTTGAGTTCCACCAGCACATCGCCGATGCGCTGGATGATGACGGGCGCAAGCCCTTCGGTCGGCTCATCCAGCAGCAGAACTTTGACACCTGTGCGTAGAATACGGGCAATGGCCAGCATCTGTTGTTCGCCACCGGAAAGCTTGGTGCCGGGGCTGTTGCGGCGGTCGTAGAGATTAGGGAAGAGTTCGTAAATCTCGTTTAAGGACATGCCGCCTTTGCCAACGACCGGCGGAAGCAGCAGATTTTCATGCACGTTGAGCGTTGCGAATATTCCGCGTTCTTCCGGCACAAAACCAAGGCCCGTACGGGCAATACGGTGCAGCGGTACGCGCAGAATGTCTTTGCCATCAAGCGTGATGGTTCCGGTGCGCTTGCGGATAATGCCCATGATCGTGCGCAGCGTTGTGGTTTTGCCCACACCATTGCGGCCCAGAAGCGTGATGGTTTCGCCGGGCCAGATATCGAGATCGACGCCGTGTAACGCATGGCTTTCGCCATACCAGGCATTAAGCCCGCGCACGGAAAGCAGGGGTTTGCCTTTATTCATGTTCGGTCCCCATATAGGCGGTGCGTACGCGCTCGTCTTGTGCGACGGTGGCATAATTGCCCGATGCGAGGATCTCGCCGCGTTGCAGCACCGTGACGTGATGGGCAATGTCAGCCACCACTTTGAGATTGTGTTCGACCATCAGCACCGCACGATCCTTGGCCACATCGGTGATCAGCGCTGCAATGATATGCACGTCTTCATGGCCCATGCCTGCCATCGGCTCGTCGAGTAGTAGCACTTTGGGATCAAGCGCCAGTGTGGTGGCGATTTCAAGCGCACGCTTGCGGCCATAAGATAAATCAGCAGCCAGCGCATAACGGGCATCGGCTAGGCCAACGCGCTCCAGCAGTTCAATCGCTTTTGCGTCGAGCTGATCCAGTGCAGACAGCGAACGCCAGAACTGCGTTGCCAAACCATTTGGGCGCTGAAGTGCGACCTTCACGTTTTCCAACACAGTCAAATGCGGGAAGGTTGCGGAAATCTGGAACGAGCGCACCAGACCCAACCGCGCAACTTTGGCAGGATCGGTCTTGGTGATGTTGTCGCCAAGCAGCGTGATCGCGCCACTTGTCGGCTGGAGGAACTTGGTCAGCAGGTTGAAAACAGTTGTTTTTCCTGCACCATTCGGGCCGATCAGCGCATGAACGCGGGCGTGCTCCACATCAAGATCGACATTCTTCACCGCATGAAAGCCGCCAAACGACTTGCCCAACCCGCGTGCAGAAAGAACAATCCTCGCCGGCTCTGCTTCTCGCAGAGCCGTAGTATTTTGAGTTGCTGTGTTCATGCCATCCGCCTCTTACTGCGTGACCAGAGTACAGCCGCTTTCTTTAGGCTTCAAATAAGCCTGATCACCGGGGATGGTTGCCAGCACATTATAATAGTCCCACGGAGCTTTGCTTTCGTCAGGCTTTTTCACTTCCATCAGATACATGTCGTAGATCATGCGGCCATTTGGACCGACCTTACCGTTGCGGGCGAAGACGTCGTTGACCGGCATTTCATGCAGCTTCTTGGAGACAGCTTCCGTCTCGTCGGTGCCTGCTTCTTTGATGGCTTTCAGATATTGCAGCACAGCGGAATACGTGCCTGCCTGAATCATATTTGGCATACGGCCGGTGCGGTCAAAGAAGCGCTTGCTGAACTCGCGTGATTCATCGTCGCGGTCCCAATAGAAGCCTTCGGTGAGCGTCAGCCCCTGAGCTGCATCAAGACCAAGTCCGTGCACTTCGGCAATGGTGAAGAGCAGTGCTGCAAGGCGCTGCCCACCGGCAACGATGCCAAATTCTGCCGCCTGTTTGATTGCATTGGATGTATCAAGACCGGCATTGGCAAGGCCAACAACCTTGGCACCCGAAGCCTGTGCCTGTAGCAGGAAGGAGGAATAATCTGTCGTGCTCAGAGGATGACGGACGGAGCCGAGAACCTTGCCGCCTTTTGACGTGACGAATTTTGAGGTCTGATCTTCCAGCGAATACCCAAATGCATAATCAGCGGTCAGGAAATACCACGTATCGCCCCCCTGTTCGACCAGTGAGCCGCCAGTGCCAACCGCAAGCGCATGGGTGTCATAAGCCCAGTGGAAACCATAAGGCGAGCACTGCTTGCCTGTGAGTTCCGATGTTGCGGCACCGGTATTGATGGTGATTTTCTTCTTGTCTTTGGAAAGTGCCTGAACAGCGAGACCGACGGAAGAGCTGGTCAGCTCCATAATGGCGTCAACCTGTTCTGTGTCATACCACTGGCGCGCGATGTTTGCGGCAACGTCCGGTTTGTTCTGATGGTCGGCGGTGATGATTTCAATCGGTGCGTCCAGCACCGTTCCGCCAAAATCCTCAGCGGCCATTTTTGCCGCTTCATAAGACCATTTGCCGCCGAAGTCAGCATAAACGCCGGACTGGTCGTTCAGAATGCCGATTTTGACTTTGCCGTCTGATATTTCTGCTGCGGATGAAATCGCGGTTGCAGCAAAAAGTGCAGCCGTCGCAAGTGCAAAAAGTTTCATTCAGTGCTCTCCTCCCAAAAACTCCATATCCGTCGCTAAAGAGCAGACGGAATCCTCCAGTGAAGCAGTCTTTTTTAGACCAGGCGGGCAAACCTCCTCAAGTTCGCACACCCTTCTGCCTCGGCCCGGTTTGTTCCTCCACGCGGGCTAATTGTTGGAACGGTAGCATTGACAAATGCGTACAAGAACAACAATTTTTGAACACGGTCTGTCCGAAAATGTACAGATGGAGATTGGGAGGAACGCTTGCGCCAGTTTACATGGGACGATCTACAGTATTTTCTCGCTGTGGCGCGGACGGGTCAGCTTTCGACTGCCGCCAGACAATTGCGAACCAGCCATGTCACGGTGCTGCGTCGGATTGACCGTCTGGAGCAGGCGTTGGCGACCAAATTGTTTGAACGCAATCCGCGCGGCTATCTTCTGACTCCGATGGGTGAGCGACTGGTTGAGCCTGCGGAAGTGATGGAACGCGAGGCGCTGAAATTCCAGACAGAGGCAACGGGGAGTTTCTCGGCGCTGTCAGGTGTGGTGCGGCTTTCAACGCTTGAAGGATTTGGCAATTTCTTTCTGGCGGATCGCCTGCCGGTGCTGGCGAAATCCTATCCAAGCTTGTCGGTTGAAGTGGTAACGATCCAGCAGATCATGTCGCTATCGCGACGTGAGGCAGAGCTTTCGATCACGCTGCATATGCCACGCACCGGGCCGTATCACAGTGAAAAACTGACATCATACCGACTATTCATCTATGGCCATGGTGATTATTTGAAGTGTCATCCGCCGATAAGGTCGCGTGAAGACCTCTCACAGCATCCCTTCATCGGCTATATTGACGATATGGTGTTTACACCAGGCCTTGATTACATGCGCGAGATCTTGCCCGGACAGCGTTGCAATTATCAAAGCTCCAGCATTCACGCGCAACTTACGGCGACGCTGACCGGGTATGGGCTTTGTGTTCTACCATATTATATTGGAAGTCAGCATTCGGAACTTGTGCCTGTGTTGCCAAAGGAAATGCATCTGGAGCGCGAATACTGGATGAATTGCCATGTTGATGTGATGGCAGCCCCGCGTATCCGGGTGATCAGTGATTTTATGCTTGGCGCAGTGCGTGAAGCCTCAACAACGTTCTTAGGCGAAAGCCTGCTTCGATCTTAGATAAGGCCCCCGCCAATCGCATATATGCAGGTAATGACGAGCGCGCTGAAGCCGAAGCCAATAATGAAAAGGTTTAGTGATCGCAATTTTATCCCCCCGCATACAATTCGGGGCGGGTTATCGCTGAGTAGGGTTTGAAAGTCTACCGTGAATTGCATCGGTTCAAACTAAAGTTGTATTTGTCTACATGAGAACTTTTTTCGGTCTTTTTGACCGTCTAGTTCAGTTTCTGCGGTGAAACCCTCCGCTACAGTTCTTCCAGCGCATCGCCAAAAGTTTCAATCGCTCGTAACCGTTTGCGACCGTTCGCACCAACCTTTTCAATGGCTCTTGTTGTAAGCAGGTGACAAAGCGCCATAACGGATACGTGGTTAAAGAGAGGGCCGGGGGCTAGTGTCTGACATTGAAAATGCCACTGCGCAGAGGTTCGAAATGGGGCGCCTTCATCCGTAATATAGAGTAACTTTGCGCCGCGCTTCTCAATGGTCTCAAGGATCTCATCCATCTTAGCAATGCGCCGACGCAGCCCAAAGACGATGACCAGATCGTCAGGTTTTATACTGGCAATATACTCGCCCATCGTCTGACCCGGACCCGGTATAGCAACGATATTGTCCAATACCTGCATCATCTGCCATTGCAGATATGTGGCGAAGGGATTGCTACTACGGAAACCGATCACCCATGTTTTTCGAGCGGCGAGGATTGTATCGACAACAGAATCGATTTGTGTATCGCGTATAGAGACAAATGTTGTTTCAAGATTGGTGATTGCTTGGCTTACATGTGACGAGAGAGATTGAGCGCTGTCGCCGTTCGTCGGACTAGATAAAAATAGCCGTGAACCGGTCTGCTTCTCCTCACGCGCATGACGGCGCGATTCTTCATAAGTTTCGTAGCCCAGTCGCCGAACGAAGCGCGTTACTGTGGCATTCGACACATGCGCTAGTGTTGCTAGTTCCGAAGCAGAATAGCTCGCTAGTTCACCAGGAAAATCACAAATGAATTCTCCCAGCCTTTTTTCTGCTGGCGGAAGGCCATCAAGGACGTCTCTGACACGGGAAAGAAAGGATCTTTCTGCTGGGTTCATGATCGTTTTATGAAATCCATTTTTCAAGTTGCATTAATTATTAGCAGCTTTTTGCGAGATGTGTAGCTTTTTTGCTTAAAATGAGTGCAACATAAGTAATTGATAACAAACAATAAAATTTTGCTTGTCAAAACTGATTTTCTCTGGCTTGATAATGAAAAAATAATTTCATGCCGGTAATAAAAAGGGGTTGTACCGATATGGCAGGGGAACAAATGATGCAGTCCGGCGCTACGTCCGCGACGAATAAACAAATGGAACAGGCACTTGGGAGTATAGGTGTCACCAGTGCTCACAAGAAGATACTTCTTCTTGTGCTCATCGGCTGCTTGTTCGACTCATTCGAGCAGAACACAATTGGACTGGTTGGTCCTATCCTACGTGAACAATGGGGTCTGACGGGAACAGATATTGGCTTCCTGAATACCATCACCTTCGCAAGCGCTGCAATTGGGCGACTTCTTTCTGGCATTCTTGGTGACCGTTATGGTCGCCGTGTGATGCTCACCTTCAATTTGTTGCTCTTCACGCTGGGATCAGCCTTGTGTGCTTTAGCACCCAGCTTCGCTTGGCTGTGCTTTGCTCGCGCCATTGTCGGCTTCGGCGTAGGCGGCGAGATTTCAACGGCTGTTACAATGCTGGCCGAATTCTGTTCGCCCAAGTTCCGCGGGACAGCAGCTGGTCTTGTTAATGTGGGCGCAGGCGGCTTTGGCAATTTCCTTGCACCGGCTTTCGGTCTGTTGGTTTTTACGATCTTTCCGGGCGAAAATAACTGGCGCTGGTTGTTTGGCGTGCTTGCGATCCCAGCACTTCTGGTCGTCTTCTTCCGTTGGTATGTGCCTGAAACACCACGCTTTCTTGCGTCTCAGGGAAAAATAGGTGAGGCAAACAGGGTTCTGTCGATCCTTGCATCGGGTAAGCTTCGCCCGAAGAACTTGAAAGTCACTGAATATCTGTCGAAGATCGAGGAACGTGAAACCAAGCCTGCAAAGGGCGCTTGGAAGGAGCTTTTCCGGCCGCCGTTTATCGGACGTACCGTTCCTGTAGCCATCGCGATCTTGATGAGCTATGGCGCACAGCTTTCGGTCCTCACCCTGATGCCGATGATCTTTATATCGATGGGCTATACGCTTTCTGGCAGCCTTCTCTATACGATGGTTATTCAGAGTGGCAGTGTTCTGGGTGCAATCGCAGCTTCGGCTTTCGGTTACTATTTTCCGCGTAAGAGGGTTTTGACAGTTGGAGCAGTGTGTGCGTGTGCGGCAGCACTTTGCATCGTTTATCTCGGAACAAGTCTTTATCTCGTCCTGTTTTTCGGCGCAGTGTTTCAGTTCTTCGTATTGTTGCTCAATACGTCGATTTGGATTTACGCTCCAGAACTTTATCCGACCCGTATTCGTGGTTTCGGTGTTGCGCTGATCCTTGCAAGCGGTTCTGCTGCTGGTTCCTTTATTCCGATAATCGCTGGTGCATTATTCGATACATATGGAATGATCGGCGTTTTTGGGTTGGCGGCGTCTATGTATGCAATCTTTGCTTTCTGTATCCAGCTTGGACCGGAAACATTTGGGCGGAACATGGAAGACCTAACGCAGCCTGCTGATGACGGCAGCAACGAAGTCGATTTTGTGGAGGCAGCGCCACAAAAGTCATAATGCCTCAAAAGGGATCACAGACGGGATCCAAAAATAAGGAGTGCCGATATCTTTTGAGATAACAGGCACTCCAAAAAGACTAGGGAGAAAATGTCTGAATGTCAGCAACACCTCATGTTTTGCTAATCAACCCGAACAGCTCAATAGCAACGAGCGGAATGATGCGCGAAATTGCTCAACGAACGGCTGGCGGACGACTCGTTGTGAGCGCAGAAACATCTACGCGTAATCCTATAATGATCGTGAATGGAGAGCAGTTAAGTGCTTCTGAACAGCAAGTTATCGAAATAGGCAACGCGAGAAAACATAGTTGTTCGGGTATTATTGTCAGTGCTTATGGCGACCCGGGAGTCGATTTTCTCAGGGGCGAACTGGAAATTCCAGTTATCGGAATTTGTGAAGCTTCAATGATCATCGCAGCAAACGGTCAGCGAAAATACGGTGTTGCCACGGTCACGCCAGATTTGGCTGTTCAAATTGCGAACCGTTCCAAATATCTGGACTTGTCCCACCTCTATACTGGTATCCGGTGTACACCGGGGAATCCGAGAGAAATAGCGGGACAGCCGGAGCGCCTGATTGAGGAACTGGCTTATGCAGTTGAGCTTTGCTTACAAGACGGGGCAGAAGCTGTCGTGATTGGTGGCGGACCGTTGGGCGAAGCCGCAGAACAGCTACAGAAGATGTTCGATGTGCCCATTATTGCCCCGATCTCATCCGCCGTTGAATTGATGGTTAAAGCTATCAACGAAAATCAAATGCCGATGAAAGCTTTAATGTGAATTTATATAATTCTGGCATGAGCAGGTAAACTTGCAGAAACAAAGGCGAAATTAGCGGGGGCATTTTCGTTTTTGTTCAGTTGCCTCATCTGCCAGTAGTGCGGCCCTCTCTTTAAAAGAGAGGGCCGCTTTTTTTGAAAACAGTTTAGCGTTGTTTTGCCAATCCATGTTCGCGCATCTGGCTCAGCGTCATCTTGGGCGAAAGCGCTTCCGGATCGATGCGGATTTCAATCAGACCCGGCTTGCCGGATTGTTCACAGCGCTTGAAAGCTTCCGCAAACTCAGCGGTCTGTTCGACCGTTTCTCCATGCAAGCCATAGGCACGGGCGAGCGCTGCAAAGTCAGGATTTGCAAGGCCAGTGCCTGAAACGCGACCCGGATAGGTGCGTTCCTGATGCATGCGGATCGTGCCATACATGCCGTTATTGACCACGATGAAAATCGCGTTGGCACCATATTGCGCAGCCGTTGCGAGTTCCTGACCATTCATCAGAAAACAGCCGTCACCAGCGAAGCAGACGACGGTTCTTTCCGGCGCGGTGAGTTTGGCTGCGACTGCCGCGGGAACGCCATAGCCCATCGAACCATTGGTCGGGGCCAACTGGCTGCGGTAGGTGCGGTACTGATAGAAGCGGTGCGGCCATGCCGAATAATTGCCTGCGCCATTGGTGATGATGGCATCATCGGGTAAATGTGCACGCAGCCATTCCATGATCTCGCCCATCTGCACGTCACCGGGAATGTTTGGCGTTTTTAGATTGTCGCTGTAATCGGCATTCGCGCTTTGCGCCCATGCTTTCCAGTTTGGATTGGCAATTGGTGTGAGCTTTGCAGCCGCTTTTGCGAAAGCGGGCATGCTGGCATTGATCGGAATATCAGCATGATAGACACGGCCAAGTTCTTCCGCACCCGGATGAACATGAATGAGCTTCTGTTTTGGAACAGGAATGTTGATCAGATCATAGCCCTGCGTGGTCATTTCGCCAAGGCGTGCACCCACCACCAATAAAAGGTCAGAATCTTTAACGCGAGCTGCAAGTTTCGGGCTGATCGATGTTCCCATCTCACCAGCATAAAGCGGGTGGTGATTGTCGAACATATCCTGACACCGGAAGGATGCTGCAACAGGCAGTGACATGTTTTCAGCGAATGTCTGCACATCGCGAACCGCTTTCGCATTCCAGCCACCACCACCGACGATCATCAATGGCCGCTCGGCCTTTTCGAGAAGCGCTTTCATGTCCTGTAACTGATCGCTTCCCGGATGCATCTCGACATGCTTGTAAGTCGGTGCATCGCTGACGGTTGCGTGTGATGTCAGCATATCTTCGGGAAGGGCGATGACCACTGGGCCGGGGCGTCCGTTGATCGCGCGATGAAAAGCCTGACTGACCAGTTCCGGGATACGGGCGGGATCATCGATCTGCACCACCCATTTGGCCATCTGGCCAAACATGCGGCGATAATCAACTTCCTGAAATGCTTCGCGCTCCACCTGATCACTTGCGACCTGTCCGATAAACAGAAGCATCGGTGTGGAATCCTGAAAAGCGGTATGAACGCCGACGGAGGCATTCGTTGCACCGGGGCCGCGCGTGACAAAGCAGATGCCGGGCTTGCCAGTCAGCTTGCCATAGGCTTCCGCCATGTAAGCAGCACCGCCTTCCTGACGGCAGACAATCAAATCAATCTGTTCGCTTACGTCATGAAAAGCATCCAGTGCTGCAAGGTAACTTTCGCCGGGCACGCAGAAAACGCGGTCGACGCCATGAACGCCGAGTGCATCCACCAGTATCTGGCCGCCATTGCGTGTGTTGGAATTGGTCGTGGATTTGTGCATTTCCTAACCCTCAAAATGTCTGAACGACTTTGGCGCATATGCGCTCTATTTCGGAGGCATACGCAGCGCACCATCGAGCCGTATGGTTTCGCCGTTGAGCATGCTGTTTTCGATAATATGCAGCGCGAGTGCCGCATATTCGTCTGGCCGACCCAGACGCGGGGGGAAAGGAACCATCTGACCCAACGCATCCTGTGCAGGTTGCGGCAGGCCTTTGAGCATGGGTGTTTCAAAAATACCGGGCGCGATGGCGCATACCCGAATGCCAAGCGGGGCTAATTCACGCGCAGCAGGCAGGGTCAGGCCAACGATACCGCCTTTAGACGCCGCATAGGCTGTCTGGCCGATCTGGCCGTCAAAGGCCGCAACCGATGCTGTGTTGATGACAACGCCGCGCTCGCCCGTTGGCAGCGCTTCGCTTTTGGATGCGACATCGGCAAAAAGCCGCAGCAGATTGAACGAGCCGATCAGATTGATTTCAACAGCGCGACGGAAATCATCGAGTGGCATGACGCTGCCATCACGCGCCAGCATTTTCTTTGCTGGTGCCACGCCCGCGCAATTGACCAGAATATGCGGTGATCCGAGCTTTTCGCCGATTGCCTTAAAAGCTGATTCAGCACTCGCTGCATCTGAAACATCACATTGAATAGCGATGCCGCCAATCTCGGCAGCAATCGCATTGGCGCCTTCAATGTTGAAGTCGAGGATTGCAACTTTCGCGCCTTTGGCGGCAAGCGCCTGTGCAGTTGCAGCACCAAGACCTGATGCAGCACCGCTGACGATGGCGATTTTTCCTTCAATATCCATTTGTTCCCCCGCTTAAAGCGCTTCCAGCGCAATGGCAGTGGCCTCGCCGCCACCGATACAGACTGAAGCTATTCCACGCTTAAGATCGTTCTGCTTCATGGCATGAAGCAGCGTGACGATGATGCGTGCGCCAGAACAGCCAATCGGATGGCCCATAGCGCAGGCACCGCCATGGATATTCACCCTGTCGGCGGGGAGGTCGAGTTCCTGCATTGCAGCCATAACAACAACGGCGAAAGCTTCATTGATTTCAAACAAATCAATGTCGCGTACATTCCAGCCGGTTTTGTCGAAGAGTTTTCTCATCGCAAAGATCGGGGCCGTGGTGAACAGGGCGGGCTGTTGTGCATGGCTTGCGTGACCGCGAATAATCGCAAGCGGTTCTATGCCAAGCTTTTCAGCTTTGGACAGGCGCATCAGTGTGAGAGATGCCGCACCATCGGAAATCGATGAGGAATTAGCAGCAGTGATTGTGCCGCCTTCGCGGAAGGCAGGCTTAAGGTTTGGTATTTTTTCAGGCTTGGCGCGGGTTGGCTGTTCATCGCGATCAAGCTCTGCAACTGGAACCAGCTCATTTGCAAAATAACCTGCTTCGGTGGCTTTGAGTGCGCGCGATAGCGAACGCAGGGAAAACTCGTCCTGCTGCTGACGCGTGAACTGGTAGTGATCGGCGGTTTCTTCCGCGAATGTTCCCATGGCTCGGCCTTTGTCATAGGCGTCTTCAAGGCCGTCGAGGAACATATGATCGTAGATTTTGCCGTGGCCCATGCGATAGCCACCGCGTGCCTTTTCAAGCAGATAAGGTGCATTGGTCATGCTTTCCATGCCGCCAGCAACTACTATGTCGGCACTTCCCGCGGAAATGAGATCGGTACCCAGCATGACGGTTTTCATGCCTGAGCCGCAAACCTTGTTGATGGTCGAGCAAGGTGTGTGTTGAGAAAGGCCAGCATGCATTGCTGCCTGACGTCCGGGGGCCTGTCCCAGCCCTGCGGGCAACACACAGCCCATAAGCACTTCGTCGATTTGATCGGGGTTCAGCTTAGCTCTGTGGACTGCTTCCTTGATTGTGACAGCGCCCAGTGCCGTTGCACTCTCCCCCTTGAGCGCGCCTTGAAAACTTCCGATCGGTGTTCGTACCGCACTGGCGATCACGATCGGATCTTTTAGGTCTGACATTTGTTTCCTCCTCACAAACGCATTAGAGATAACAACACAGTGGATGATATGAATACAGCATAAACATGATGAGCAACGCTCATGAACTCATGTCGTGGAGGTATGGATAAAATGAGCCAGAACAATTCAGGCAAAATCCGCGTGGGTATTGGCGGCTGGGCTTTTGAGGAGTGGGACAAGAGTTTCTATCCGGAAAAGCTCTCCAAAAAGCGTCAGCTCGAATATGCTTCGAGCAAGTTGACCTCCATCGAAATCAACAGCACCTATTATGGCCCGCAGAAGCCGACGACTTTTGCCAAGTGGCATGACGAAACACCGGATGACTTCGTTTTTTCGCTCAAAGCACCGCGCTTTTCGACCAACAAACGTGTTTTGGCTGAAGCAGGCGAGGGTATCGAGAAATTCGTGACCGGCGGTCTGCTTGAGCTAAAAAATAAGCTCGGGGTCATCAACTGGCAGTTTATGGGCACGAAGAAATTCGATCCAACTGACTTTGAAGCTTTCCTGAAGCTTCTGCCAAAACGTGTTGATGGGCGCGATCTACGCCATGCTGTGGAAGTGCGTCACGACAGTTTCAACGCGCCGGATTTCATAGCACTGCTGCGGGAATATGGCGTTGCGGTGGTGATTGCGGGCGACAGTAAGTTCGTGGAAATTGCAGACATGACGGCGCCTTTTGCCTATCTGCGCATCATGGGTACTGAGGAAAACAAGCCACTTGGTTATAGCGATCATGAGCTTGACCATTGGGCAGAGCGTGCCAATGCGATAGCGGTCGGCCATGATGTGCCGGATAGTCTGAAAACCATCAAGCCGCCGTTGCCAGACAATGTAGCGCGTGATGTCTATCTTTATGTGATCAGTGGTTATAAGGCCCATAATCCACATGCGGCAATGGCATTGATTGAGCGTTTAAAATGATGAGTGCTGTGTGGAGTGTTGGAGATTGCGGGCATGAGTGAACTGAAAGTCAGAACGCGTGAAACTGGCGCGGTTGCGCAGATGCCGCATGGCAAACTGCCTGTGATCACAACGCCGACAGGCGGTACGGTTGATATTGTCACCAGCGTCAGCTTGCCGGGTTTTAATCCGCTTGATCTGATTTATGCGTCCGTTGCAGCCTGTATGGCGTTAAGTGCGCGCATTGCTGCCACCAAGCTCGATTTGCGTGAGAAGCTCACCGATGTTCGGGTGGAAGTAAAAGGCGATAAGGCACATGAAGGCCCGTCACGCATCGAACGATTCAATATAACATTCCATTTCGACGGCGATCTCACGGCAGATGAAAAGCATCGTCTTGCGGAAATGGCCGAGGAAATCTGCACCGTCAGCAATACGCTGCGTGGTGATCCAAAGTTTGACCTCAAAGTATCTTAAGCGTGATCAGATCTCTTCCCGGATACGCTCTACGCCAAGCGTAATCACGCTTTCCATCGCTGCGCGCGCTTTCTGACGGTCGCGCGATGCAATTGCATGCGCAATGCGCATGTGATTGGCCGCGCATTCCGCGATGCCTTCGGGTGAGCTTGCAGGCGAAGACAGCTGGAATGAAATTGCAAGGGCTGCTTCGATCAGGCTACTCACCGAACGCATGAATGGATTGCCTGACATGCGGGCAATGGCCAGGTGGAACTCCAGATCAACCTTGGCGATGGATTCAGGCGTATGCTTCGGATCATCAAATTTTGCAGCTAAGGCATAGAGTTCGACAAGCTCTTCGCTGGTTGCGTTTTTTGCAGCTGCGGCAGCAGCCGCAGGTTCGAGTGCCATGCGCATCTCGGCCAGATGATCGACGAAGACTTCATCGAAGCCTGCTTCAAAGCGCCATGTCAGCACGTCAGGATCAAAGAAGTTCCACGAGCTGGCGCCCAAAACGCGGGTTCCCACTTTGGCCTTTGGTTCGATCAGGCGTTTGGCGGAAAGGGTTTTCATAGCCTCGCGCAGAACGGTACGGGAAACGCCAAAGCGCAACGACAATTCGTTATCGCCCGGAAGTATGGAGCCTTCGAGAATGGTGCCCGCAACAATGCCGCGACCGAGTTCACCCACGACAACTGCGTGGCTATTATGGCGCTTGCGTCCGGTTATGGCCGTTTCCAGTAGTCCCAATTCAGGCCTCCTTCATGCGTTGTTTGGCAATCCTTAAATCGGAAAACCATACAAGTCCTCGCTGTAGCGCAATGAACAGGAACAGCAAGATACCAATCGCGATTTTTGTCCACCAGGAAGACAGTGTTCCATCGAAAACGATATAGGTCTGTATCAGCCCCTGTATCATAATGCCGACAAAAGTGCCTGCAACCAGACCCGCACCGCCGGTCAGCAGCGTGCCGCCGATCACCACCGATGCAATCGCGTCAAGTTCAACGCCCACCGTTGCCAGCGAATATCCCGATGATGTGTAGAGCGTATAGACGATGCCAGCTAAGCCGGAAAGCACACCCGACATTGTATAGATGCCGATTGTCGTACGGCCAATGGGAACGCCCATCAGTTCGGCTGATTGCGCATTGCCGCCAAGAGCATAGATGTTTGCGCCAAAGCGTGTGCGATGCGCAATGATACCGCC